>VOFK01003510.1_pt1 | contig 46935 bp, 44 predicted proteins | sample 5384121 | NCBI WGS metagenome assembly VOFK01 (sample SAMN12384730, study PRJNA508395) | human gut metagenome | isolation source: healthy gut J | host: Homo sapiens | reverse complement strand
ATCAAACCGCAGAGTTGGTCTGACTCGACGCGCCAAGGTAGCTTCATGCGAGGGCATTTATCGGCAGCGGGAAGATCGCAACGGTCGGCGGTTGTTGTTACTGAACGGCGAGGAGTAGGGACTTCGCCGTTGGGCACAGGGCAGGCAGTGCCTTCAGCATCCCCGACAAGGAGGGCTGTAACGTCAAGCGGAACCGTCTTCGACGATTACGGAACCCCGCTCGAAGGAATTGTCGTAAGCGACGGCCTGCAAACGACCCAGACCGACCGCAACGGTCATTTTTGGCTCAGCAGCGACCTGTCGAAACGGCGTTTCGTGACGATTACCGTTCCGTCGGGTTACGAAATCGAATCCAAGGAGGGGCTGCCGCAGTTCTTCGACCGCATTCCAGAGGGTTCGACCTCGTTCAGCACCGAATTCCGACTGCGCAGCCGGCGCGGCAATAGCGACCGCTTTACGGTCTTCATGGTAGGCGACCCGCAGATACGCGCCCGCGACAGAGGTTATGACAAGTTCGCCTATCACTCCATCGACATGTTCGAGGACATGTGCCGCGATATGAACAAGTTGTGTGCGACGATGACCGACCGTCCGGTCTATGGCATCGGATTGGGCGATCTGATCCACGAGGATGCAAACATGTGGGAGATCTATCGATCGGGGGTCAAGACGCTCTCGTTCCCGATGTTCGGCGTCATCGGCAATCACGACCATGATACCAAAGCGCCGACGGACGGCGAGGCCATACGTCCCTACGAGGAGAATATTGGTCCCACGAACTATTCGTTCGATCTGGGCAGGCTCCATTTCATCTGTCTGGACAACATCGTCATGAAGGGCGACGGCGCGGGAGGATACAGCGACGGTCTTTCGGACGAGGTCTATACATGGTTGTGCAACGATCTGAAATACGTCCCGAAGGAGAAGATGATAACGATCTGCTCGCACTCTTCGATGTTCGGCAAGCCCGGGAAAGATCCCGTCGACGTGGACAAGAACGGCCGGCTCTATGCGCAGAAGCTTTCGGAGTACAAATACGTGCATTCGTGGGCAGGACATTCGCATATCAACTTCAACAAGGTCTACTCCAAAAGCGGCGAAAACCGGCTGAGCAATATCGAAGGGCATATCGTTGCGCGTGCTACGGGAGCCTTATGGCTCAACGAGTGGGTCTGCTCCGACGGGACGCCGCGCGGGTACTATGTCGTCGATGTCGACGGTGAAAAGATCGAATGGCATTACCATCCGTGCGGCAACCAGTTGGGCGTATCCAACGGACTGGGCGACGATTACCAGATGCGCGTCTACTCTCCGTCCGACTACGGCGACGGCTATGTCTATGCCAACGTCTGGGCGTGGGACGCCCTGTGGGGCAGCGTACTCTATACCGACAACGGCCCAAATGCCGTGGCGGGCCGACCGATGGCCCGTATCGAGAGTTACGACAAGGCATACAAGGAGTGCTGCGACCGGAGCAACTCGAAACCCGGCAACCTCGCCAAAGAGGAGTTCAAGCCGGACACCAATGTCAAGCACCTGTTTCGCATCAAGCCGTCGGACGGAGCGACCTCTTGCACGGTCGAGGTTACCGACCGTTTCGGCCGCCGCTACTCCGCTTCGCTCGACTGGGATTCCGCGTCAACGTCGGATATGGCCCTGTAAATCGCAAAACTTTTAAACTTATATAATGCAAATGAAGAGAATCATTCTGTTATCGTTCGTCTCGATGTTGCTGTCGGTCGGGACGACTATGGCCGAGGGCATATCTTCGGCCAGGGATTGGTGGCGTTCGCAACCGCGGCCAATGCCGGCGAGGATATTACCCCATGGGCCGACCGCGAGGGGGTAATAAGTCTTACGGCTGACATCGACATGGCCAAGGTGAAGGACTTTGTACCGATAGCTGTTTTCGACGGTATTTTTGACGGCGGCTGCCACACGATCTCCAACTGGAAAACGACGGCAGGGCTTTTCCATATCGTTTCGGAAAAGGCCGTCGTACGGAACCTTACGATCGACGCCTCGTGTTCGATGAAATGTACGGACAACGGCGAGGAGGAGTTCTTCGCAGGATTCATCGCTGACGTGAACCACGGGACGCTGGAGGGGTGCATCAACCGCGGCCAGATTTCGCACCGGTCGGGCAAATCACTGATGTCCAACTACGTGGGAGGAATTTGCGGAATGAATAAATATATTGTCATCAATTGCGACAATTACGGCAATGTTTCGTCGTCGGGTAATTTCGGTGGCAATCTCGACAATCGCAGTGCCGGCATTTATCTGGGTGGCGTGGTCGGAGGCAGCCCCACCGTCCCCTCTCCTGCGCTTTTATCGGCTATTGCGACAATCACGGTACGATAACTTATAGCGGAGCTTTCCCAACAACTATATCGGCGGCATCGCAGGGGTCACACGTATGTCAAGGTCAAGTTTTTGCACCAATCGAGGTAACGTTACGGTGGCAGCCAAATCGATCTCCGAATCCGATGTCCCGCAGGGATTGCAGGTCGGAGGCATCTGCGGTCTGACCAAGGGAGACATCGTTTGCAGTGACAACTTCGGCGAGATCATCGCCCGCTGCGACATCTTCACGATGGCGGGCGGCATCGCCGGTTCGACGCACTCCGCGCTGACTGTCGGCGATTGCGTCAACTATGCCGCGGTCACGGCTTCGGGATTTGCCGGCGGATCGGTCGGCGGCATCGTCGGTCAGGCGGCACGTCCGATCGTGGCAGTGCAGTGTCTGAACAAGGCCGCCGTGAAGTTCGCCGGCGAAAGCCCCAAAGTACGCACTGCCGTGGGCGGGATTATCGGCAACGCTTTTGCCAAGGGCGATGCCAAGTGGGCCGTTGCCGTGGTCGAGTGCCGTAACGAAGGCGACGTGTCGTGCGGCTATGCAGCCAACACCTACAACAGCGCCCGCGGCATTCATGTGGGCGGCCTGTGCGGCTTTATCGCCGGCAACGAAACCGTCAATGCCGTCGTGCGTTTCAGTTCCAATACGGGAGCTGTCCACAGCGAATCGGGCCGCATCGGAGGCATTATGGCGCTGGCGTCGTTCTGTGATGTGCAGGAGTGCGTGAACGAAGGTACGGTTGACGGCTCGGCTGCGGTGGCAGGCGGCATAAGCGGTCTGTTCGAGGCGGGCGACATGTACGGTTGCGTGAATGTCGGCGATGTGCTCCTCAAAGGAAGCGGCAATGCCGGAGGTATCGTGGGTACGACGCAGACCCCAAAACGGTATACAGCCATCACCGACTGCCGCAACGGCGGCGTGATCTGCGGCCGCTTCGGCTTCACGGCATCGATATTGGCCGAGAGTCGCAACGACACCGACAGGGTGGACGGTTGCGGTGTCGGCGGCGCCGTCGGTACGCCGTCGCAGGGGCGTGAGGCTCCGCGTGTGACGGCCGAAAACTACGGGATGTTCATACTCGGACGCAATACCGAGCGCAACAATGCCGAGATCGGCGAAGTAAGACCTTGTTACTATTGGAACGGAACGAAATAATATTCATACATAGATGAAACGATTCACCCTATTATTCGCAATGCTCGTAGCGGCATGTGCCGTGTACGCGCAAATCCCCAACGTGTCGGGACGGGTTACCTCGACCGACGGAAGCCCCTGTCGCTGGAGCCGTCGTCAGCGACGGACTGAACTGCACGCAGACCGATTCCGACGGCCGTTATACGCTGACGAGCGATCTCGAAAACCGTCATTTCATCATGCTGTCGGTGCCTGCCGAGTATGAAATTCCCGCTCGCCACAGCCTGCCGATTCCTTTCAAACGCATCCCCCGCTACGTCGAGACCTTCACGGCCGATTTCGTACTCGAACCGCGCAAGGAGTCGTCCGATCACCATACGCTCATCGTGCAGGGCGACCCGCAGATCAAGGATTTCTTCTGGGACAACTCGGCGGAGGCCTACCGCGATGTGGTGATTCCCGACATCATCAAGACGCGCAAGAGTATCGCTACGCCGTGTTACGGTATCGAACTGGGCGACGTGATCTATAACGAGCTGACGGTCTATCCTGTCTATCTGCACAATACCGACCGTGTGAACATGGTGACTTTCAATGTCATCGGCAACCACGACCACGACCAGACCACGTTGCTGAAAGATTCGCTCGGCACGATGCACTACGAGATGCATCTGGGGCCTACGTGTTATTCGGCCAATATCGGTCGCGTGCATTACATTTTTTTATCGACGACATACTCTACGACCGTAAGGATGCCAAGGAATCGTATCGCCACGGCCTCTATGACGAGACCGTGCACTGGCTCATAGAGGATTTTGAAATATGTGCCCAAGGACAAGATCATCATGATCTGCGCCCATGCCCAGATGTTCAACAAAAAAGACGACCATGGTGCGCCGCAACAAGAACTTTGCGGCTTATAGCAAGGCGCGCTGCTCGATTTCAAGTATGTCTATTCATGGGCGGGACATAACCACCATACTTATCTTTATACGAGCGAACCCGAGCGGAACTACGATATCGACAACCTCACCTCGATCACCGTCACCAAGTCCACGGGGGCATTGCGCTTGAACCGTTTGCTCAACAATGACGGCACGCCGCAGGGTTATTTCGTCGTCGATGTCGACGGCGAAGAGGTTTCGTGGTACTATCTCTGCTGTGGCAAAGATCGCAACTACCAGATGAAGGTCTATCCTCCGGCACGCACCGGCGGCGAATACGTGATGGCCAACATTTGGGCGCACGATAACAAATGGGGTGCTGTCGAATGGTGGGAGAACGGAGTGAAGGTCGGCCAGATGGAGGCGCACGATGCGTTGGATCCCGACTATGTCGACCTCTACGCTACCGTGACGAACAAGACGACGCGCAAATACTGCAAGCCCGTCAATTCGTTCCACATGTTCCGGATCAAACCGTCGGAAGGAATCCGCGAGGGTGAGGTGCGTGTTACGGACAGGTTCGGAAACCTCTATACTCAAAAGGTATCGTGGTAGTCGGCCGAACCGAATGAAACGAAGTGAGATCATACATCTTCATGTCGTAATCAGGTCCAGCCCACAGACTGGACCTGATTCGGCGGCTCGCGCTTTTGCACGACGATGTCCCTCTCCGAAGATAAGCAGGGCGAGACGAGACAAAATAGGAGTTACGACATCGGAGGGCATATTGGCACACAGTAAAGTTAGTCATCTAAAACGTTCGAAATAGACCATTAGAAAGACTTCTTAGAAAAATAGCCTCACAAAATTTATTCTGAATAAAATAGTTATGAATATTTCAGTGTAAGAAAATAGGGGACATGAACAATTTCGAAGGTCGGACAGAAATCTTTGAAGTTGTTCATGTTTTATTTCTCCCATTTATTCTCAAAAAACAAATTATACCCACCTTATAAACGGTTCATCGGGATGTAAGTTGTTATAATTACTGATAAGGCTATCCCATAATGCAGGATCAGAGGTGCATCCGATCCGCTTTTCGAAATCCGGCGAGGGTAATATGTCCGCGCTGCAAACTCGTAGACAGTATTATGCAACAAAAGGTGGTAAACCTGCTCCTCGCTGGAAATCTCCGAATCGAAGGTGCGGGATACTTCCCGAAGAATCGATCGGAAGTTTTTTCTTCTCACTGAATTTTTGTGCTTTTGGCTTGATCCAAAAGCATCAAAAGATCAAACACGGCGATCGGACAGGCTGCGGGCCTGCTAAGGACGGACGCAACCAAATAATCATCGTTGCGCGCAGCGCAGCCGCCTTGCGAAAGTGCGGGAAAGAGAAACGGCGGTCAAAAAATCGGGCGCCTTTCCCGCAGGAAGGCGCCCGATCGTTCATGCGCAAACCGTTGCGTTATTTCAGCCGCTCCCGGATCGCCTTCGTCTCGGCCTCGTAGCCGGGTTTCTCCAACAGGGCGAACATATTCTTCTTATAGGCCTCGACACCCGGCTGATTGAAGGGATTCACCCCCAGCAGGTAGCCGCTGATACCGCACGCCTTCTCGAAGAAATAGAGCAGTGCGCCCAGTGATGCGTGCGCCGAAATCTCGGGAATTTCGATGCGGAGGTTGGGAACGCCGCCGTCGACATGCGCCAGCTGCACGCCCAACTCGGCCATGCGGTTCACCTCCGACAGGCGCTTGCCCGCCAGATAGTTCAGGCCGTCGAGATTCTCGGCGTCGGATTCGATCCGCACCTCGTGCTTCGGAGCGGTCACCGAGACGATCGTCTCGAACATCGTCCGTTCGCCCTCCTGAATGTACTGCCCCATCGAATGGAGGTCGGCCGTGAGGGTCACGCTGGCAGGGAAGAGCCCTTTGCCGTCCTTGCCCTCCGACTCGCCGTAGAGCTGCTTCCACCACTCGTTGATATACTGGAGCTTCGGTTCGTAGGAACCCAGAATCTCGATCTTCTTGCCCGCTTCGTACAGTGCATTACGCACCGTGGCGTAGACCGCCGCGGGGTTCTCCGCGAAGGCGACCTGCTCGCCCGTGGCACGCTCCATCTCCTCGGCGCCGCGTACCAGCGCCTCGATGTCGACACCGGCGGCGGCCAGCGGCAGCAATCCCACCGGCGTGAGTACCGAGAACCGGCCGCCCACATCGTCGGGAATGACGAAAGTGGCGTAGCCCTCGTTGTCGGCCAACGTCTTCAAGGCACCGCGCGCACGGTCGGTAATGGCCACGATACGCTCGGCGGCCCCGGCCTTGCCGTAACGCCGTTCGATCTCCGCCTTGACGATGCGGAAGGCCACGGCCGGTTCGGTCGTCGTCCCCGACTTGGAGATGACGATCGCCGCGATCGAATGGTCCTTGACGGCATCGAGCAGTTCGTAGGTATACTCTTCCGAGAGATTCTGACCGGCGAAGACGACCACCGGCTCCTTGCGCGGACGCAGCGCGGCGAACGAATCGCCCATTGCCTCCGCAACGGCTTTGGCACCCAGATAGGAACCGCCGATACCGATGCAGATAATCACGTCGGCACACTCGCGCAACTTCCTGGCTTCGGCCTCGATGCGCGACAACTCCTGCGGCGCGATCGACGAGGGAAGGGTCACCCATCCCAGGAAATCGTTGCCGGCGCCCTGCTTCGAATAGAGCAGCGAAAGCGCCTCGCGGGTGCGCTCCTCCATGCGGGGAGTGATCTCCACGCCGGCCTTCGAAATATCAAGTTTCAGTGTTTTCATAACGAAATCAGAAATTAAATTCGACACTTTGCAATGACACGGCAAATGTAGTTAAAATTCTTAAAAATTGTTGCAGCAATATTCCGTTCTTTTTCCTATCTTTGCAAGTGAGATCCCCAGACGCCGGCCGTACCGGCGCGAAATCCGCTTAAAATACTGATAATAAATAGAAAAAACATATGGGACTTTTTTCGTTGACACAGGAGTTGGCCATCGACCTCGGTACGGCCAATACCCTGATCATCCACAACGGCCGCGTGGTGGTGGACGAGCCTTCGATCGTCGCCATCGACTCCCACTCCGGCAAGCTGGTCGCCATCGGCGAACGGGCGCGCGCCATGCATGAGAAGACCAACCCCAACATCAAAACGATCCGCCCCCTGAAAGACGGCGTGATCGCCGATTTCACGGCCACCGAACTGATGCTGCGCGGCATGATAAAGAAGGTCAAGAGTTCGGGGCATCTCTTCTCGCCCTCGATCAAAATGGTGATCTGCATCCCGTCGGGATCGACCAACGTCGAGATCCGCGCCGTGCGCGACTCGGCCGAACACGCAGGCGGGCGCGAGGTCTACATGATCTACGAACCGATGGCCGCCGCGCTGGGCGCGGGGCTCGACGTCGAAGCGCCCGAAGGCAACATGGTCATCGACATCGGCGGCGGCACCTCCGAGATCGCCTGCATCTCGCTGGGCGGCATCGTCTGCTCGGAGTCGGTCACCGTGGCGGGCGACGTCTTCACTTCCGACATCCAGAACTACGTCCGCCAGCAGCACAACGTCCGCATCGGCGAACGCACGGCCGAAGCGATCAAATGCGCCATCGGTGCCGCCATACCCAAGTTGGAGGAAGAGCCGGAGGATTTCACCGTCACCGGCCCCAACATGCTGACGGCACTGCCGCAGAGCGTCACGCTCAACTACAACGAAATCGCCTACGCACTCGAAAAATCGCTCATCAAACTCGACGCCGCGCTGATGAAGGTGCTCGAAACGATGCCGCCCGAACTCTATGCCGACATCGTCAAGAACGGCATCTACCTGGCCGGCGGCGGCGCCCTTATCAAGGGCCTCGACCGACGTCTTACGGAGAAGACGGGACTGCCGTTCCATATCGCCGAAGATCCGCTGCGTGCCATCGCGCGCGGAACGGGCATCGCACTGAAAAAACATCGACCGCTTCTCGTTCCTGATGAAATAAGCGGTCCGCGGCGACCTCCGGAACAGTTCCCGTTTGCGGGCGGAGGCTGAGACCCCTGCCGGAAACGGGAATCTTCGTCCGCCGGAGCTCCCGCCGATAAACCCTGACCGGAGAGGTGTACAAACTACTCGAATTCCTGCGGAGCACTTATGTAGCGCTTCTGTTCGTCATCATCGAAGTGGTGGCGATCAATTATTATGCGCACTCCTCCCACTTCACGCAGGCACGTATCCTCACGCAGTCGAACCGGCTGGCGGGCGGAATCCCAGCGCTTTCCGCGGCGTGAAACGCTTCTTCGCCCTGCCCGACGAAAACCGACGCCTGCTCGAACGGGTCGCGGCGCTCGAAAACGAACTGTCGTTCTATCGCGAGCAGGCGCTCTTCGCCGCCCTCGACACGGTGGGATCGCCCTTGGCGGGTCCCTACCGCTACACGACCGCCCGCGTCGTGGCCAACTCGATCAACAAGCAGGAGAACCTGCTGACGCTCAACAAGGGACGCGATTTCGAGTATCGCCCGAAATGGCCGTCGTCACCCCTTCGGGCGCCATGGTGGGCTACATCGTCAGCTGTTCGGATCGTTATTCGGTGGCCGTGTCGATTCTCAATACCTCGTTCCGCGCCAGCGGCGAGGTGGCGGGCGACGGCCATTTCGGCTCGATCTACTGGGACGGTTTCGACGCGGAGCACGTCCGTATGCGCGACCTGTCGAAATATGCCGCCGTGGAGCGGGGCGACACGATCGTATCGACGAGTTTCTCGCGCTACTTCCCGGCCGGCATCCTGATCGGCACGGTCGAGGAGTTCGAACTCAACGAGACCCGCACGGCCTACGACGTGCGCATCCGCCTGGCCGCCGACATGACGGCGCTGCACGACGTGGTGCTCGTCAAGAATCAGGACTACAACGAACAACGGCAATTGGAAGAGGGAATTTAACACAAACCGGAGGGGCACGCCCCGACTTTTCGACCGAGCTATGTACCGAACCCTACAATACGCACTTCTGTTTCTGGTGGCGGCGCTGTTGCAGATCTTTCTGTTCAACAACCTGTCGCTGAGCGTCTACCTCAACCCGCTGGTCTACGTGGTTTTCATCGCGCTGCTGCCGATGGAGACCACACCGATCCGGATGCTTCTGGCGGGGCTCGCGATGGGGCTCGCGATGGACTGGACGATGGGTGCCGCCGGCGTGAACACGATCGCCACGGTCTTCGTCGCCTTCGTGCGTATCCACCTTCTCAACTTCGTCTGCGGCAAGGAGAACGTCCACGACGGCGGTGTGCCCTCGGCACGGCGGCTGGGCGAAAAGTCCTTCACGGTCTACCTCGCCCTGACGGTCGTCCTCCACAACGCGATCTTCTTCTACATGGAGGCGCTCGTGGTCGCACGCGCTGCTGACGCTGCTGCGGCTCGGCGTGAGCGCCGCGGTCGGCGTCTTCTTCTGCTGGCTGATCGCACAGGTATTCACCTCCCGACTCTCGCCGCGCATATGACCGATTCCCGCAAAGGATACGTGCGGATGCGCACGCTGCAAGCGGTGGTGCTGCTGATCTTCGGCGTCATCATCCTACGGCTGGCCTACATCCAGCTCATCGACCCGAAATACGAAAAACTGGCGCGCGGCAACGCGCTGCGGCACGTCGTCCAATACCCGCCGCGCGGAGAAATCTTCGACCGCAACGGCGAGTACCTGGCGCAGAACCGCGCCTGCTACGACCTGATGGTCATCTACCGCGAACTGCCGCGCGAAGGATTCGACACGCTGCAAATGCTCGACCTGCTGGGAATCTCCCGCACCAAACTCGAACGCGCGCTGCGCAACGCCCGCATGAGCCCCCGCATCCCCTACATGGTGACCAATTTCATTTCCAGCGAAGTGAAACTGCGCTTCGACGAAAACAACTTCCCGGGGTTCTACACCGTCTACCGCACCATCCGCCGCTATCCGCGCAAGATCGGCGGCAACCTGCTGGGCGACGTGGCGAAATCAACGCCGCGCAGCTCAAACGCAACCCCCGCTACCGCGCCGGCGACTACATCGGCCAAAGCGGCGTCGAAAAGGCCTACGAAGAGGTACTGCGCGGCAAGAACGGCGTCAAGATCAACGAGATCGACACGCACGGCGTGGTCAAGGGCTCCTACATGGACGGCATGTTCGATTCACTGCCCGAACCGGGCAACTACATCGTCACGACGATCGACGCCCGCCTGCAAGCCTTCACCGAAGAGCTGATGCGGGGCAAGGTGGGTGCCGCCGTGGCGATCGAGCCTTCGACGGGCGAGATCCTGATGATGGTCTCCTCGCCCACGTTCGACCCCGATGAAATGGTAGGCCGCCACAGGGGCAACAACTACATGAAAATGCTCTACAACAAACGTCAGCCGATGTTCAACCGCGCCGTGAAGGCGAAATATCCTCCGGGATCGACCTTCAAGCTGGTGCAGGGGCTCATCGGACTGCAAGAGGGCGTGCTCACGCCGGCGGACCGCTACTCCTGCAACGGAGGATTCCGCTACGGCCACCGCACGATGAAATGCCATGCCCACGCCTCGCCGCTCGACCTGCGCGGGGCGGTGGCCAACTCGTGCAACGCCTACTTCTGCTACGTGCTGCGCAACATCCTCGAAAACCGCCGTTACGAAGACGTCGAACACGGCTTCGACATGTGGAAAACCTACGTCAACAGCCTCGGCTTCGGCCGCAAGCTGGAATCCGACTTTCTGGACGAAGGGGCGGGCTACGTCCCGTCGAGCGAATACTACGACCGGGTCTATCACGGTTCGTGGAACGCGCTGACGGTCATCTCGCTCTCGATCGGGCAGGGCGAACTGGGCTGCACGCCGCTGCAAATGGCCAACTTCGCGGCCATCCTGGCCAACCGGGGCTACTACTACATCCCCCACATCGTCAAGCGCATCGAAGGGCGCGATTCGATCGACCGCCGTTTCTACGAAAAGCAGTACACGATGATCGACCCCAAGCACTTCGAACCGATCGTCGAGGGAATGTGGCGCGGCGTGAACGTCGGCGGCACCTCGACCGTGGCGCGGCTCGACGGCTGGGACGTCTGCGGCAAGACGGGCACGGCCCAGAACCCGCAGGGACGCGACCATTCGACCTTCCTGTCGTTCGCACCGAAGGACAATCCCCGCATCGCGATCTCGGTCTACGTCGAAAACGGCGGATTCGGCGCCACGATCGCCCTGCCGATCGCCTCGCTCGTCGAGGAGTACTACCTCACCGACACGATCACCCGCCCGTGGCTCGTCGATAGGGTGAAGAACATGCAAATCTATTATCCCTCCTATGCAAAGTAGAATCAAAGGCGGTCTGTTCCAGGGGTCGATTTTCTGGCCGTCCTCTACTACCTGCTGCTGGTCGCGGCGGGCTGCATCTGCATCACCGCCGCTTCGTTCGACGAGGAGACGGCCGATTTCTTCGCTTTCTCGCACTTCTACATCAAGCAGTACATGTGGGTGACGGCCGTACTCGTCGTAGCGCTCGTCGTCCTGTTGCTCGACGTGCGCTACTACCACATGTGGGCCTATCCGCTATACATAATAGGTATCGTGGTGATGATCGGCGTATTGATCGCCGGCAAGGAGGTCAACGGCGCCAAGTCATGGATCGAACTGGGGTCGCTGCGCATCCAGCCCGTCGAATTCGTCAAGATCGCCACGGCGCTGGCACTGGCGCGCGTGATGAGCAACTACTCCTTCTCGATCAACCGCTTCGGCGATCTGCTGCGCGTGGGTGTGATCGTCGGTATCCCGATGCTGCTCACCATTCTGCAAAACGACACCGGTTCGGGCATCGTGCTGGGTGCATTCCTCTTCGTCCTCTACCGCGAAGGACTCAACAAGTGGCTCTGCATCCCGATTCTGCTCATCGCTGCGCTCTTCATCGTTTCGTTCCTGCTGACGCCCATGACGCTGCTGGTGCTGCTGATCCTGATCTGCGTGGTGTCGGAGGCGATGATGAACGGCCGATGGCGTTCGCGCATCGTCTACCTCGCCTCGCTGGCGCTCTCGGCCATCGTCCTCTCGTCGTTCATGGGACTCATCGCCCCCGGCACGATGGACATCTACCGCAGCCTGCTGACCGTGACGCTCTCTTCGCTGCCGATCGTGGCGGTCTACGCCTACCGCACGCGGCTGATGAACATCCTGCTCATGGCGGGACTCTTCGTCGTTTCGATGGCCTTCGTCCCGGCGACCGACTATATCTTCGAATCGGTGCTCAAACCGCACCAGCAGGAGCGCATCCTGAGCTACCTGGGCATCGTCGACAAACCGCAGGGGGGATCGACTACAACGTCAACCAGTCGAAAATCGCCATCGGCTCGGGCGGCCTCTTCGGCAAGGGGTTCCTGCAAGGAACGCAGATCAAATACAACTTCGTGCCCGAAAAACACACCGACTTCATCTTCTGCACCGTCGGCGAGGAGTTCTGGGCGCCGTCGCGGTGCTCGGCGTCATGTGCCTGCTGCTGTTGCGGCTGATGAAAATGGGCGAACGGCAGGAGGAGCCTTTCGGGCGGGTCTACTGTTACAGCGTGGCGGCGATCCTGCTCTTCCACGTGCTGGTCAACGTGGGCATGACGATCGGGCTGATGCCCGTCATGGGTATTCCGCTCCCCTTCATGAGCTACGGGGGATCGTCGCTGCTGGCCTTCACCATCCTGCTCTTCATCGCCATCCGCCTCGACGCTTCGACGCGGCAGTTCCCGTCGACTTAACGATTCGTTAACATACGGCGGATATTAACGAACCGTTAAATCTCGCCCCATGCCGCGCGAATGCACGACGGATCGATTATTTTTGCAAGTCAGAAAACAACCGGATATGATCCCCTACAACCCGCAAGGTCTCACCCCCGAAGAGGTGGCCGCAAGCCGCGCCGCCCACGGCGAAAACATCATCACGCCGCAACGCGACGATTCGGCGTGGCGGCTGCTCGCGGAGAAGTTCCGCGACCCGATCATCATCGTGCTGCTCGTCGCCGCAGCCCTGTGTCGCTGGCCATGGCCTTCATGGAAGGCAACTTCACCGAAACCATCGGCATCCTCTGCGCCATCCTGCTGGCCACCTGCGTGGGATTTCTCTTCGAGTGGGACGCCATGCGGCGGTTCCGCCGACTCAACCGTGTAAACGACGAGCAGCCCGTCAAGGTACGCCGAGGAGGCGTGATGCGCGAGATTCCGCGCCGCGAAGTCGTCGTCGGCGACCTCGTAAGCCTCGAAGCGGGCGAGACGGTGCCGGCCGACGGCGAACTGGTCGAAGCGGTATCGCTGCAAATGGACGAGTCGACGCTCACGGGCGAACCCGAAACGGCGAAGTACGTCGACGAGGAGCTCTTCGACCCCGAAGCGACCTACCCCTCCAACCGGCTGCTGCGCGGCACGACCGTGCGCGACGGATACGGCCGCATGGTCGTCACGGCCGTCGGCGACGCCACCGAAGCGGGCCGCGTCACCGAACAGGCGACCGTCCAGAGCGGCGAACAGACGCCGCTGCACCGCCAGCTGACACGCCTTTCGCGGCAGATCGGCAAGGTGGGCATCGCGCTGTCGGTGCTGATCTTCGTCATTCTGATCGGCAAGGCCTTCCTCGTCGAAGGGCTGGCCGATGCGCCGTGGCCCCACGTGGTGCGCATCGTGCTCAACTGCTTCATGGTCTCGGTGGCGATGATCGTCATGGCCGTTCCCGAAGGGCTGCCGATGAGCATCACCCTCTCGCTGGCGCTCTCGATGCGGCGGATGCTCAAAACCAACAATCTCGTGCGCAAGATGCACGCCTGCGAAACGATGGGTGCCGTGACGGTCATCTGCACCGACAAGACCGGCACGCTGACCCAGAACCGCATGCACGTGCAGGAGATCATCCGCTACGGGCTTCCCGACGAGCGGCTGCTCGGCGAGTCGGTAGCGGCCAACTCGACCGCCTTCCTCGACGCCGACGGCCGTCCGCTGGGCAACCCCACCGAAGGCGCGCTGCTCGAATGGCTCCGGCGCGAAAACGGCGACTACGCCGCACTGCGCGAAGGGGTGCGGATTCTCGACCGGCTGACCTTCTCGACCGAACGCAAATACATGGCTACGCTCATTGAGCGATGCGATACACGGGAGCGGTTTCTGCTCATAAAGGGTGCGCCCGAAGTGGTGCTCGCCCGCTGCGACGCCGCGACGGTTCCCGCCGAAATTCAGGAACAACTGCTGGGTATGCAGCGCCGCGCCATGCGCACGCTGGCGCTGGCCTACGTCCCGACGAACGCCTCGCGGATCGAAGAGGCGGAGGAGCCGTACCGCCTGGCGGCCGTCGCGGCGATCGCCGATCCCGTGCGCGAAGAGGTTCCCGCCGCCGTAGCGGAGTGCATGTCGGCCGGCATCGCCGTCAAGATCGTGACGGGCGACACGGCCGCCACCGCCACCGAAATAGCCCGCCAGATCGGACTGTGGAACGATGCCGAAGATACGGATCGCAACCGCATGACGGGCGTCGAGTTCGAAGCCGCGAGCGACGAAGAGCTGCTCGCCCGCATCGGTTCGCTGAAAATCCTCTCGCGGGCGCGGCCGCTCGACAAACAGCGGCTCGTGCGGCTGTTGCAGCAGCAGGGCGAGGTGGTCGCCGTGACGGGCGACGGCACGAACGACGCGCCGGCGCTCAACTTCGCCAACGTGGGCCTTTCGATGGGTTCGGGCACGTCGGTGGCCAAGGACGCCAGCGACATCACGCTGCTCGACGATTCGTTCCGCTCGATCGCAACGGCCGTCATGTGGGGGCGCTCGCTCTACCGCAACATCCAGCGGTTCATCCTCTTCCAGCTCACGATCAACTTCGCGGCGATCGTCGTCTTCCTCGCCGGATCGGTCATGGAGACCGAAATGCCGCTCACGGTGACGCAGATCCTGTGGGTCAACATCATCATGGACACGCTGGCGGCCATGGCCATGGCGTCGCTGCCGCCGCAGCACGAAGTGATGCGCGAACGCCCCCGCCGGCGCGATGCGAGCATCGTCTCGCGGGCGATGGTGCGCACGATCGCCACCTGCGGCTCGATCTTCGTGGTCGTCCTGCTCGGAATGCTCGGCTGGTGGCTCTACACGACGGGCGAGCCCACCCGTGCGCCAGCTCACGGTATTCTTCACGACCTTCGTCTTCCTGCAATTCTGGAACCTGTTCAACGCCAAAGGATTCGAAGCCGGATGCGCGGCGAGCCACGGCATCGCGCACAGCCGGACGTTCCTCACCGTGCTGGCGCTCATCGCGCTGGGGCAATGGCTCATCGTCGAACTGGGCGGCGAGGTCTTCCGCACCGTCCCGCTCTCGTGGCAGGAGTGGGCCTGGATCGTGGGGCTCACTCGCTCATCGCACTGGGCGGCGAGGCGATCCGCGCCCTGCGGCGATGGCAGACGTGTTCGTGCCGCGACGCACGATAACCTCTGCGGGCAGTTCCCGAAAGGCCGCCCGCTGTTTTTCGGACGAAATCGCCGGCCGAACGTACCACTTTCGCATCCGTTTGCGTATCTTTGCTGCGGTTTAGGCGAGAGGTTTTTCACTATGACGACATCCAGGGAGATGACCACGGGGCCGGCGCTGCCCCTGATTCTCAATTTCACGCTGCCCCTGCTGCTGGGCAACCTGCTGCAACAGACCTATTCGCTGGTCGACGCGGCCATCGTGGGCCAGTTTCTGGGAATCGACGCCCTGGCGGGCGTAGGCGCCAGCAGTTCGGTGATCTTCCTCATCCTGGGATTCTGCAACGGCTGCTGCTGCGGATTCGGCATTCCGGTGGCGCAGCGCTTCGGCGCGCGCGACTACGCCGACATGCGCCGCTACGTGGCCAACGCCCTGCGGCTGGCCGTCGGCATCTCGGTGACCGTGGCGATCGTCACCAGCATCTGGTGCGCCGACATCCTGCATGCGATGCGCACCCCCGACAACATCTTCCGCGACGCCTACCTCTACCTGCTGGTCACCTTCATCGGCATCCCCTGCACCTTCTTCTACAACCTGCTGTCGAACATCATCCGCGCATTGGGCGACAGCCGCACGCCCTTCTGGTTCCTGCTCTTCTCGACGGTGCTGAACATCGCGCTCGACCTCTTCTGCATCCTCACGCTCGGCTGGGGCGTGCTGGGAGCGGCCGTGGCGACAGTCGTTTCGCAGGGCGTTTCAGCCGCGCTCTGCTTCGCCTACATGCACCGCCATTTCGAGATTCTGCGCAGTACGCGCGACGAACGGCGGTTCCGCTCGCGGCACGCCCGCACGCTGCTGGCGATCGGACTGCCGATGGGATTGCAGTTCTCGATCACGGCCATCGGCAGCATCATGCTCCAAAGCGCCAACAACGCCCTCGGCTCGGCCTGCGTGGCGGCCTTCACGGCCGGCGTGCGCATCAAGATGTTCGTCATCTCGCCTTTCGAGAGCCTCGGCATGGCGATGGCCACCTACACGGGCCACAACTACGGCGCCGTGAAGCCCGAACGCATCTGGCAGGGCATCAAGGTCGCCGCGGGACTGATGCTCGGCTACGCACTCTTCGCCTTCGTCGTGCTGATGGCCGGTTCCGACCTGCTGGCGCGGCTCTTCATCGATCCGTCGCAGAGCGAGATTCTCGCCGACACGCGGCTGTTCCTCCACGTGGCGAGCTATTTCCTGCCGGTGCTCGGCCTGCTCTGCATCCTGCGCTATACGATCCAGGGCGCAGGCTACACGAATCTGGCGATGCTGTCGGGCGTCTCGGAGATGATCGCCCGCACGGCGGTCAGCCTGTGGGCCGTACCGGCCCTGGGCTACATCGCCGTCTGCTTCGGCGATCCTACGGCGTGGATCGCCGCCGACCTCTTCCTCGTCCCCGCCTTCGTCTACGTCTACGGACGGCTCAAACGCATGACGCCGCCCGAAAAACCGATCGGCGGTCGATAATCGCACGGAGTTCCCGCCGCGCTTTTGCCGCTCCCCGAGGCTGGCGGAGCAAAAGATCACCACGAGCCGCCCCGCCTCTTGCGCTACCGATTTGCACGATCCGCAAATTTTTATTATCTTGCGGATAGTTAGGCAATTCGAACAGCTATGATACGATATGGAGGGGGGGGCATTTTGAGTGCTGCGGCACTGTTCCTGCTGGGAACGCTCCATGCGCTGCACGCGCAGAAGAACCCGTTTTTGGAGCAAATCCGTAATTTTCCGCAGGAGAAGATCCACGTGACGACCGACCGCGACGCCTATATCGCGGGCGACACGGTGTGGCTGCGTGCGCACTGCGTCGACGCCGCGACGCTCGAACCGCTCACGGCGAGCCGTTACGTCTACGTGGAGCTTCGCACGACGGACAACCTGCTCGTGCGCCGCATCAAGATTCTGCAACGCGGCGGCGTCTATGCCGGCTACCTGCCCCTGCCCGCGACGCTCGCGCAGGACGAATACGTGCTGTGCGCCTACACGCTCTACATGCGCAACCTCGGCGGCGACTATCTCTTCTCGAAACCCCTTTCGGTCAATCCCTACCGACAACCCGAAAAACGACGGCGCCGCACGGCGGCGGGCCCCTTCGACGTGGCCTTCTTCCCCGAAGGCGGCTACCTCATCGACGGACAGCCCTGCCGCGTGGGGTTCAAGGCCCTGGGCAGGACGGACTTTCGCGGCAGGTGACGGGAACCGTGCGCGACGACCGTGGCCGCACCGTCGCGCGTTTCGCCTCGCGCCACGCCGGCATGGGGTCGTTCGAGTTCACGCCACGGCCCGGCCGGCGCTACACGGCCGAATGCGTCCAGACATCGGGCGGCAAGGCGCGGCGCTTCGACCTGCCCGAAGCCAACGACCTCACCTTCGTCCTGCGCGTCGAGCCCAACGACACCTCCTTCGTCGTATCCGTCCGTTCGGCTAAAAAGTGGCGGCCGCAGGGATTGAAAGCTCTCGTCCACCGCTGCGGCACGCAGTGCTACAAGGGAGTGGAACCCGCAGCACGCACGCTCACCTTCCTGCGCGACGAACTGCCGGGCGGCCTCTACCAGATCCTGCTGCTCAGCCCTACGGGCGAAGCCTTACTCCGAGCGGCTGGTCTTCAACCGCCGCGACGAAGAGGCCGAGGTGACGATGCGGCAGGAGGGCACGTTGCAGCAGCGTTCGAAGGTAACGCTGCATTTCGAGGTGCGCGACACCAAACGCCGACCCGCACAGGGGCGACTTCGCCGTCGCCGTCACCGACCGCAAGGCGGCGGCTCCCGTAGCGACGGCGGGCATCTACCCACGCTGATGCTCTCCTCCGAGCTGCGCGGTGTGATCGAAGACCCCGACTGGTACTTCGCACCCGACAACGCGCAGGGCGACGAGGGACTCGACGAACTGCTGCTTACGCAGGGCTGGCGCAGATACGACGTGCCGAAGCTCCTGCGCGACGAATACAAGGAGCCCTATTACCCGTTGGAGGCGGGACAGGAGATCGCAGGACGCATCGAGCGCACGGCCATGTTCTCCAAAAAGAAGAAGCTCGACCGCTACACGATGCGGCTGCTGGTACCCCGGAGCGGCTACGCCACCTCGGCTCCCATCGCCGAGGACGGGTCGTTCGCACTCAACGGGTTCGACTTCCCCGACAGCACGACCTTCGTGCTGCGCCCCACCGTCCGAGGGCGGACGATCACCGACGCGCGGATTCTCATCACGCCCGATTCGTTTCCCGAATACCGCACGCTGCCGCGCCTGCGGCAGCCCGATCCGACCTACGTGGCGCAGGCGCGAAGGTATATCGAGCAGCGCGGCACGGCAGACATGCGGAATATCGTTATCGACACCGTGGTCGTGACGGCAAAACCCTGGGACGACGACATCGACGAAAACGCGCCGGAACACCGCCTGGCAGCACGGTCGTGGAACGCCGAGCAGATCAAGGAGGTCAGCGCAGGGACGATCCTCGACTTCATCGAGAAGATGCCCGGAATGCAGGTCATGGGACGAAGGGTATTATACCGTGGGCACAAAACCGGCGTTTATGGTCGACGGTCGGTTAGAGGAAACGGTTGGTATGTTACAAGGGTCGACGGGGCAAGGGAAGTCGAAGAATGGACTGTCAATAAGAAGAAACGATCGGAGCGAGGAATAAATGCAACTGCTTTAAGAGCTTTGGTGGCGATAGGAAATATTGCACGGAACGGCGGAAATGCTTGGGATCTCAGACAAGCAGTCGCAGACTATCAAGAAACAGTGCAGAGTAGCGAATGGAAACGAGGTATGCAATATTTCGATGATTTTGATAATGTTCCCGATTGTTTGTATTACCCGATCGAACAGGTAGCACGTATCGACCTGATCGACCGCAACCAGACGACCTATTGGGGAACGAACCTCAAAGGCGGCATCATCGCCATTACCATGAAAAAGGGAAAAGCGTTGGCCGAAGCGTATGCCGCTATGCCGTCGCCGGACGTAAGCGTAGTGACGCCATTGGGTTATCAAACCCCTGCGGAGTTCTACACTCCGACATACGACACCGAAGAGAAATATAGAGCCAATACGCCCGACTATCGCACGACGCTTTACTGGAATCCTGTCGTCAAGCTCGATGATCTGGGGCAGGCCACCGTCGAGTTCTACACCTCCGATGCACCGGCCGACTACGACATCTCTATCGAAGGCGTATCCCGAAGCGGCAAGATTATCCGAAAGCAGCAGCGGTTCCCGCCGGCACCCTGAAATCCGCCGGACTGCGGATCGGCCGACGCACGCACCGGTTCGACCGGATATAAAGAAGCATCCGGACATCGCTCAATGTCCGGATGCGTTTCGTTCAGACGTCATGTCGCCTGCCGACGGCCAACCGCCGAACGGCAGAAGGCATCTTCGCGGCCGCAGCCGGTATCAGAGCACGCCCTGCTCGACCATCGACTTGGCGACCTTCATGAAGCCGGCGATGTTGGCGCCCTTCATGTAGTTGATATAACCCTCCTCGGTGCCGTATTCCAGGCAGGCGTGGTGGATCGACGACATGATGTGGTGCAGCCGCGCGTCGACCTCCTCGGCCGTCCAGTTGTATTTCATCGAGTTCTGGCTCATCTCCAATCCCGACGTGGCGACGCCGCCGGCGTTGACGGCCTTGCCCGGCCCGTAGGGGATCTTCGCCGCGATGAAGGCGTCGATCGCCTCGGGGCGGCAGCCCATGTTCGAGACCTCGGCCACGACCTTCACTCCGTTGGCGATCAGTTGCTTGGCATCCTCGCCGTCGAGCTCGTTCTGCGTGGCGCACGGCATGGCGATGTCGACCTTCCGCTCCCACGGCTTGCGCCCCGCGAAGAAGGTCGAGCCGGCGAACCTGTCGGCATAGGGGGCCACCACGTCGTTGTTCGACGCGCGCAGTTCGAGCATGTAGGCGATCTTCTCCTTGTCCAGTCCGGCCGGATCGTAGATGTAGCCGTCGGGGCCCGAGATCGTCACGACCTTCGCGCCCAGTTCGGTCGCCTTGGTCGCCACGCCCCACGCCACGTTGCCGAAGCCCGAGATGGCGATCACCTTCCCTTCGATCTCCATACCGGCCGTTTCGAGCATCTGGCGCAGGAAATAGACGGCGCCGAAGCCCGTCGCCTCGGGACGGATGAGCGAACCGCCGTAGGTCATCCCCTTGCCCGTGAGCACGCCCGTATTCTCGCGCGCCAGCTTGCGGTACATGCCGTAGAGGTAGCCGATCTCGCGGCCGCCCACGCCGATGTCACCGGCCGGAACGTCGGTCTCGGGGCCGATGTGGCGCCACAGTTCGACCATGAAGGCCTGGCAGAAGCGCATCACTTCGGCGTCGGACTTGCCCTTTGGGGTTGAAGTCCGAACCGCCCTTCGCACCACCCATCGGGAGCGTCGTCAGCGCGTTCTTGAAGATCTGCTCGAAGCCGAGGAATTTCAGGATCGAGGGGTTGACCGAAGGGTGGAACCGCAGCCCGCCCTTGTAGGGGCCGATGGCGTTGTTGAACTGGAAGCGGTAACCGGTGTTGACCTGCACGCAACCCCTGTCGTCGACCCACACCACCTTGAAGGTGAAACTGCGGTCGGGTTCGACGATCCGCTCGGCGATCTTGTTCGCCTCGAATTCGGGATGCCGGTTGTAGGTCTCCTCGACGGTCGTCAGTACCTCGCGGACGGCCTGCAAATACTCGCTTTCACCCGGGTGCCTGCGCTCGAGTTCAGCCATAAGTTTGTTCACATCCATAGTATCATCGTTATTTAGGATTGGTCGGCGAAAATCGTTTTCGATCATTACAAATATAAACAAATTTCCGACGATATGTAACCGACAGAGCTATTATTTTTACGATTTATCGCCGGTTTCCGCCGAATCCGAATCGATAATCAGCTCCTCGGCCCGAATCTTGGGGACATAGTGGACGCCCTCCGAACGATAGTAACGCCGATCGCCGCCGGCGCCGATCTCGACCCGCTCGATCCGTTCGGCGCTCTTTCCGACGGCGAGGATCAGCAGCGGTTCGCAGGGCAGCCGCAGCCTCGTCCGAATCGCATCGCGGTCGAACGCGCCGATACAGAGCCCGTTGAGCCCGATCTCGACGGCCCGGAGCAACATGCTCTGCACGGCGATGCCCAGATCGATGTCGACCCAGCGGTCTTCGGGCACCGTCGAACAGACGACGATGAAGGCGTTGGGTTCCGTGCCCGCCAGCGGCAGATGCAGTTCGGGCAGCGCACCGCCCATGCGGACGTGCGCCAGCACCCCGGGGCCTCGTCCGCCAGCACGAGCCGGAAGCGCAATACCTGCTGGTTGCGCGCAGAAGGGATTTTCGTACAGACGGAGACGATGCTGCGGAGCTGGTCCGCCCGCACGACGAACCGGGCGTCGTAACCGCGCACGCTGCGGTTCCTGGTCAGCAGCCGTTCCAGCGTCGCCGCCCGACGCGGTTGCGCCGCCGGCTGCGCCCGATAAGCCTCCATTCTTCGTTCGAGATAGTTGTCCGCCATCGTTTTTCTTCTTTCGTTTCGACCGTTCGATACATTTGCGGGACCGTCCCGCAGGACGCCCGCCTCCGCGTCGCATCTACTCCTCCCCGGCGGGAGGTTCGGTGCGCACGATCCCCTTGTTGGAGCGCCCGTCGATATAGACCCACAGCGGCGCGGGGAAGCTCACGCGCCGCAGATATTCGCCCTCCTCGGCCGCCGGCATCGCACCGAGCCGCTCCGCATCGAACCGCCCGTCGCCCATGAAGGGGTTGATCGTCAGATAACCCACGCCCAGCGAAGTGACGTTCTGGAAAAAGTGCGTCCCCTGGCTCGGCTCGACGCGGAAGCGTTCCAATCCGCATTCGACGATCACGCGCGCCTCGGTGATCTGCTGCCACTTGACCGGAATGCCCAGAAAGGGATCGCTCGACCCCCACCGCCCCGGCCCGACGAGGATGTAACCGCGACCGGCTTCGCGCATCCGCGCGTTGAGCGCGTCGAGCTCGCCCGCGATCGCCTGCGTCGAGAGCGAGTCGAAACGTTCGGGCTTCACGTAGACGATGTCGCAGATGTCGTTCATGTTGCCCACGCCCAGTGCGTTTCGGGCATAGATGAGCGCATCGTCGGTCGGCACGCGGCGCCAGTCGAGCGCGCGGTTGTCGTTGTTGTCGATGATCGGGCGGATCTGCAACAGATTGAAGATCCGCTGCTGCCCGTAGGGGACGTCCATGTTGACGGCGAACTCCACCTCGACCGGACAGCGCATCTCCTCGACGCCCAGACGCAGGATGTCGCGCACGATGTCCGCCAGCGGAAAGGTGTTGTATTTGAGAATGGCGTTGAAGGTAATCACCTTGCGCCCCTCGCCCATCGGCGAGTCGGAGATGCGGTCGTTCTCGCGGTCCCACACCGAAGCCACGAAGCGCGTCTGGCGCATCGGAGCCACCTCGCGCAGCGTCAGCCGCCGGATGTTGACCGCATCGTCGGTCGACGTGCGGAACGCTTCGGGGCGCAGGTCGAGCGCCAGCACCTCGTTCTGCGTATCGCGCAGCGCCAGTTCGGGCGTGGAGGTTTGCAGCACCTTCTGCGGGTAGCGGGGCGAGAAACGCAGCGTGCGGCCGCCGTCGACGACCAGCTTGCCCAGTCCGAGGGCGATGTTGCAGACCCCCTCTTCGGGCATCTCGTCGCCTATGGGGTAGTAGTTGATCGACCGAGCCACGCCCGAGAGCGTGGGGAAGAAGAGCCCGTCCTGCTCCGTGCCGCACACCTCCTGGATCACGACGGCCATCTTCTCCTCGGCGATCAGGTTCTGCGAAGACTGCACGTAGGCCTTCGACGCCGCGAAATAGGTCGATGCGTAGACGCTCTTGATCGCCTTCTGCAACAGACGCAGCTGGCGGTCTTCGTTCCCCTCCGTATAGGGGATCATATAGGTCGAATAGATGCCGGCGAAGGGCTGGTAGTGCGAATCTTCCAGCTTCGACGACGACCGCACCGCCAGCGGCCCGCTCACCGTGCGCACGTAGGCTTTCAGCGCCTCGCGCAGCTTGTAGGGAAGCGTCGAACTGACGAACTCCGAGAGAATCTCCTCGTCGGTCATCTCGGTGGTGAGCACGTATTCCAGCCCGTTGTTGCGGATGAAGGCGTCGAAATAGTCGGTCGCCACCACCACCGTGCGGGGAATCGTCACGCGGACGTTCTCGTACTTGGCGTACTGGCAGTATTTCACCAGCATGCTGTTCATGAAGGCCAGTCCGCGCGCCTTGCCGCCGAGCGACCCCTCGCCGATACGCGCGAAAGCGATGGCGTCGGAGTAGGTCGCGGGATCGAATTTGGCTACCACGCCCTGCCCCAGCAGCGTGCGGTAGTCGCGGATGAGCGTCACGAGCGCCGCGCGATGCTCTTCGGTCGTCCGGAAATGGCTCTTGTTGAGCTGGCGGATCGACGCGGCCAGCGGAAACAGTCCGCGCGAGTAGAGCCATTTCGAAAGGTTGTTCTGCGAGGTGTTGTACTCGAAGACGTCGTCGGGAACCGACGCGACGAGCCGCTGCATCTCGTGGAGATCCTTCGCCCGGCCGATCACACGCCCCGTCGAGAGGTCTTTGAAGAGAAAAATCGCCGAAGGCGAACCGAGCGGCGATGAAGTCCGACAACTCCTGCAACAGCGTCTTCGAATTCTTGGCGATGAACCCTGCACCCAACTCGCGCGCCTGCGCAGCGAAGGCCGTCTGCGACGATTGCAGCAGCACCGGCATCAACGGGTTGTCGGCCCTCACCAGCCGGCACAGGTCGATGCCCGCGTCGAGCTTCGGTCGAAGGGGGAGTCGCCCTTGTGCAGCACAAACCCCACGTCCGAGATGACGCCCAGCAGGTTTTTCTTATATCGCTCGTAGAGCGCCACGGCATCGGCGTAATTGGTCGCCAGCAGGATTTTGGGACGGGCGCGCTTGCGCAGGATCTGCTGCTGTTCGTTGAAGGCGTCTTTCAGGAACTCGGTGTTCTGTTGCAGGATCAGCTTGTAGAGCGCCGGCAGATAGGTCGAATAGAAACGCACCGAGTCCTCGACGAGCAGGATGGCCTGCACGCCCCCTGTGAGGATGTCCTCCTCGGCGTTCATCGCATCCTCGATGAGTTTGATGATGCCGATCACCAGATCGGTATTGCCGCTCCACGAGAAGATGTAGTCGATGCCCGAAGCGTCGCGCTCGTCGATACGGCGGTAGATGTCCTTCGAGAAACTGGTCAGCAACACGACAGGGATATGCCGGTGGCGCTCCTTGACGATCTTGGCGAAGTCGAACACGTCGGGTTCGCCCACGTTGTACATCGTGAGGATGAAGTCGAACCGATCGTCCTCGCGGAGCAGGTCGAGCGCCTCGGCCGTCGAGCTGACGCGCAGCAGCGCCGGCGGGTTGGACATGTTCAGGTCGATGTACTCCTGGTTGATCTGCTGCTCGATATGGCCGTCCTCTTCCAGAATGTACCCGTCGTAGCTGCAACATACCAGCAGAATCTTGCGGATGCGGTGCTTCATGAACTCGTAGCCCGATGTCCGTTCGCCGTCTGTCGGCCCTGTCTCTGCGTTGTATTTCATTCGTTCGTTCGTTTTTCGTGAAAAATCCGCCGTTCCCGCTCATGTTCGAATACCAGCGCATCTTTCGAATCCTAAAAGTCGGTAAGCCTCAACAAATATAACGTTTTGTTTCGCATTCTCCAAGGAATTCCCGCCTCAGGGCTCGGGAATCGGACAATTTCCTCCGTGTCGCGTCCGGTCAGACCGCGGCTGAAACTCGCTTCGGGCCGGAGGCCTGCCCGAATGCACCGCAAAAAAAGCGGAAGCAGCGGCGACACCGGCGCGAGAGCCCGGAGCGATCGTGTGAACGACGGGCGTTCCCTCCTTCGTCCGATCCGTTCCCTCCTCCGGTGCAATGCGGAAGTTATGGTGCGCTCCGCGCAACGATGATTTATTCACTTTCCAAACTTTTTCGTATTTTTGACTGCGCCGAAGCTACTTTCGCTCGGCAATCTTCGAATAAATTTGACATTGCCCTCACTTATTCGTATCTTTGTATGATATAAACTTCTTTCCCGATGGCGAACAAGTCGAAATATACCTTGCAGGAGGTGACCTCGCCCCAGTTGGCGCGCGAATTCCTGAACCTGCCCAAACGCATCTACAAAGGCAACCGCAACTGGGTGTGCCCGCTCGACGAGGATATCGAAAAGGTCTTCGATCCCGCCCGCAATCCGCTTTTCGGCGACGGCGAAGCGATTCGCTGGCTGGTACGCAACCGCAAGAACGAGGTGGTGGGACGCATCGCCGCCTTCTACAACCGCGAACAGGCGGCCATCGAGGAGCAGCCGACCGGCGGCTGCGGCTTCTTCGAGGCGATCAACGACCAGGAGGTCGCCGACCTGCTCTTCGACGCGGCGCGCATGTGGCTGGCCAGCCGCGGCATGGAGGCCATGGACGGCCCGGTCAACTTCGGCCCGCGCGACACGTGGTGGGGACTGCTCGTCGAAGGCTACGAATTCCAGCCCCTCTACGCCAACCCCTACAATCCGCCCTACTACAAGGAGCTGTTCGAACATTACGGGTTCCGCAACTACTTCAACCAGAACACCTACATCTGGCGCGTGAACGATTCGGAGGCCAACCGGCAGATCTTCGCCCGCACCGAACGGCTCATGGCCACGCCGGGCTACCGCTTCGAAAACATCGACATGCGCAATCTGGAAGAGGCGGCCGAAAACTTCCGCATCATCTACAACAAGGCGTGGGCGCTCTTTTCGGGCGTCAAGCCGATGGACAAGGCGCAGGCGCAGCAACTCATGCGGTCGATGAAATCGATCATCGATCCCGACATCATCATCTTCGCCTACTTCAACGACGAACCGATCGGATTCTTCATCACCGTGCCCGACCTCAACCGCCTGATCGGCAAGTTCAACGGCAAATTCGGCTGGTGGCAGAAACTGCGGCTGATGTGGGATCTGAAAGTGCGCCGCTCGTGCGACCGCATCTTCGGCATCATCTTCGGCATCACCCCCGAGTTCCACGGCAAAGGGGTCGAGTCGGGCATCATGACCAAATTCTGGCACTTCCTCGAAGAGAGCCAGAGCCGCTACAAGACGATGGAGCTGGCATGGATCGGCGACTTCAACCCCGTGATGAACCGCATGATCCAGACCTACGTCTGCGCATCGCTGCACAAGGTGCACACCACCTACCGCTACCTGTTCGACCGCGAAAAGGAGTTCCACCGCTGTCCGCGGCTGGGCGTCAAACGCAGGGAGTAAACACGAAAAAACACATAACAGCTATGAAAACCACCGCTTTTCACAAGTATCACGTCGCGGCCGGCGCGAAGATGGCCGAATTCGCGGGATACGACATGCCCATCGAATTCACGGGCATCAACGACGAACACCTCGCCGTGCGTAAGTGCGCGGGCGTCTTCGACGTGAGCCACATGGGCGAAATCTGGGTCAAGGGCCCCAAGGCGCTCGATCTGCTGCAACGCATCACCACCAACGACGTGTCCAAACTCTTTCCGGGCAAGGTGCAGTACTCCTGCATGCCCAACGGACGGGGCGGCATCGTGGACGACATTCTGGTCTACAAGTTCACGGACGAGAAATACATGCTCTGTGTCAATGCGGCCAACACCGACAAGGACTGGGCCCACATCTGCCGCGAGGGCGAAGCCTTCGGGATGCGACCGGGCACCGAACTGGAAAACGCTTCGGACAACATCTGCCAGCTGGCCGTACAGGGGCCGCTGGCGATGAAGATCGTACAGAAGCTGGTCGATCATCCCGTCGAGCAGATGCCCTACTACACCTTCGAACAGACCGAGGTCGCTGGCTGCGAGGCTATCCTCTCGATCACGGGGTACACCGGCTCGGGCGGCTGCGAGATCTACGCCTACAACGCCGACGCCGACCGGTTGTGGGAGGCGCTGTGGAAGGCCGGCGAGGAGTACGGACTGAAAAACATCGGATTGGGTGCCCGCGACACGCTGCGGCTGGAAAAAGGATTCTGCCTCTACGGCAACGATATCGACGACACTACGTCGCCGCTCGAAGCGGGACTGGGCTGGATCACCAAATTCGCCGAGGGCAAGGAGTTCATCGACCGCGACCGCATGGCCCGGGAACGGCTCAAAGCCGAAGGGGTGAAACGCAAACTGGTCGGATTCAAGCTCATCGACCGCGGCATTCCGCGCCACGGCTATCCGCTCAAAACCGTCGAGGGTGCCGAAATGGCCTTGTCACGTCGGGCACGATGTCGCCGTCGCTGAAAGTCGGCATCGGCCTGGGTTACGTCGCGGCGGAGCACGCCGCACCGGGAACGGTGATCGCCGTCGAGGTGCGCGGCCGTCTGCTGAAAGCCGAAATCGTGAAATATCCCTTCGTATAGGCGACGGACGAGGTCGCGGCGGAGCCGAACGCTAAAGTTCCGCTGCGGATCGACGATGCGACCCGTCCGGCGGACACAGAAACCGAAGCGCCGCTAACGCTACGAAGACCGCAACGGATGGTATATCACCGATTCCGACATAACGCCCGACGACTGCGAACGACCATGCGAATCCGGCCCTGCGGGGTCGGATTCATCGTTCCGGACGGCGGTCGCGGCGCACCGTCCGAAACCGTTTTTCCCGCCGCCGGCGTTTTTCGACGGAAAGATTTGGCGGGAATCGGAATTTTTGTTTACCTTTGCCCTCCCCAAAGGGAGTGTAACAACCTCTTGCATAGGGTGCAGGGTCGAAGGCGGAGGATTCCGAGGCTGCGGCGGAGAATCCGGATGCGGGATTACCGGACAATGGGCCGGTATGGTAGCCCCGGCACAGCGGCAATGTTGAGCGCTGAAATCATTAAACGAAAGTTGCAGCTATGAACAAGGATGCAATCATCAAGCTCGTAAACGAGCAGTTGTGGACGAAGGGCGAGGCCGACGTGCCCCAGTTCAAGGCAGGCGATACGATCACCGTATCGTACAAGATCGTCGAGGGTAACAAGGAGCGCGTGCAGAGTTTCCGCGGCGTGGTTATTCAGATCAAGGGTTCGGGCAAGACCAAGATGTTCACGATCCGCAAGATTTCCAACGGTGTGGGCGTCGAGCGTATCTTCCCCCTCTATTCGCCCCACATCGAAAGCACATCGAGGTCAACAAGGTGGGTGTCGTGCGTCGCGCACGTATCTACTACCTGCGCAAGCTGACCGGCAAGAAGGCTCGTATCAAGGAGAAGCGCATGACCAAATAGCGGTCGTCGCACAAAAGAAAAGCCGCCACGGTTGTGGCGGCTTTTCTTTTTGCTTCCGTCCGGGCTGCGGCAGCAACGATTTTATATACCGGCGGCGCGGGATTTGCCGTTTTTTGGCTACATTTGCATCGACCAAAAAGTCTTGTCACTATGGAAATCAAAGGGAGATTCGACCATTTCAACATCAACGTCACCGACCTCGACCGCAGCCTGGCCTTTTACCGCGAGGCACTGGGGCTGCACGAGATCAAACGTGCAAGGAGGCCGCCGACGGCAGCTTCGTGCTGGCCTATCTGGGCGACGACCGGACGGGATTCCGCCTCGAACTGACGTGGCTGCGCGACCATGCCGGCCGCGCCTACGAGCTGGGCGAAAACGAAAGCCATCTCTGCCTGCGCGTGGAGGGCGACTACGACACCGTGCGCGAGTACCACCGTTCGCGCGGGTGGGTATGCTACGAAAAACCACGACATGGGGCTCTACTTCATCAACGATCCCGACGACTACTGGATCGAGGTACTGCCCGTCAAATAACCGCCCGCACCATGCCTACGCAGAAGAACGATGCGCTGCGACGCGAGATCGACGCCGCAGCGGAGGTACTCCGCAAGGGAGGGCTGATTCTCTACCCGACCGACACGGTATGGGGCATCGGCTGCGACGCCACGAACGAGGAGGCCGTGGCGCGCATCTACGCGCTCAAACGCAGCCAGAACAAGAAATCGATGCTCGTCCTGTGCGCGTCGGCCGATATGACCGTGCGCTACGTCGACCGTGCCCCGGCACGCCTTCGAGGTGCAGGAGATGGCCACCTCGCCGCTGACGCTGATCCTGCCGGGCGCCGCGGGCGTGGCCGCAAATCTTATTCCCGAAGAGGGAACGCTCGGCGTGCGTATTCCCGACCACGAATTCTGCCAGGGGCTGTTGCGCCGTTTCGGCCGGCCGATCGTCTCGACCTCGGCCAACATCACGGGCGAGCCGACGCCCAAACGGCTGCCGGAGATCGCCCGCGAGATCGTCGACGGAGTGGACTACGTGGTCAACCCCCGTTTCGAAGGGCGGCCGACCGGAAAGCCCAGTTCGATCATCGCCTTCACCGAAGACGGAGGTGTGAAAGTCATCCGCCAATAGCCATGCCGCGCACGATCCGCACCGAAATACAGAAACGTTTCTCCGACATCGACTCCTTCCGCCACGTGAACAACGTGTCGCAGCAGATGTACTTCGACGTGGGCAAGAGCGACTTTTTCGACCGGCTGCTCGGCCCCGAAATCCTCTTCGCGCCCGTACGGATCATCACCGCCGCGACCGACACCTCCTACATGGGGCAGATCCGGCCCGAAGACCGCATCGCGGTGACGACCTGCGTCGAACGCATCGGCACGAAGAGCCTGACGCTCCTGCAACGCATCGTGGCCGACGACGGCACGGTGCGCAGCCAGAGCCGTTCGGTCATGGTCGCCTTCGATTTCGAGGCGCAGCAGAGCGTGCCGGTCCCCGACGCATGGCGCAGGGCGCTCGAAGCGGAGTGAGCGAACACCGAACATCCGGACCTACGGCTGTTTCAACATTTCGGCACGCTGCTTCCGGCGTGCCAGTACGGTTCCGAGCACCATCAACAATACGCCGCCGAAGATCGCGCCGCCGGCCAGCAGGTGAATCTGATCGACCGTCTCCTGATGCCGCGCCAGGGCGAGCGTCGTAGCCACCAACGGCTGGATGTAGCGATAGAGCGCCGTGTGTACCGACGTAAGGCGCTCCGTGCCGCGATAGAGCAGGTACATCGGCAGTACCGTTCCGAAAATCAGCAGGATACCCGTTTCGGCCAGTGCGCCGGGCGGAAGCGTGTAGAGCCGGTTCAGATCGATATAATCCTTGAAAAAGGGGAAGGTGATCGCCACGCCGATGAGATAATACCACCCCATGACCCACAGCGTTCCGAAACGCTGGAGTTGCGGCTTGATAATCACCGTATTGGCGGCGATCGACAACACGGCGATCAGCACCAGCGCATTGCCCCACCCTTCGCTCCCCTCGACCAGATGGAATCCCCGTTCGAAGAGCAGGATGCCCGCGCCGCAGAGCGCCGCCGCGACACCCAGCGTCCGCACCCATGAAAAAGGCTCGCGGTGCATCCCGACGGCGATCAGCAGCGTGAAGACCGGCCCCAGCGTGGCCAGAATCGATGCGTCGACGGGATTGGTGTAGGTCGCGCCCCACAGCATCGTGTACATCCAGCCGTAGATAATCAGCACCGTCACGATCAGGATGTTTTTCAGATCGGCCCAGCGCATACGGGGCGTGCGGGGCGACAGCAGCGCGAAAGGGATGAAAAAGAGCGCGGCCGCACCGACCTGCAACAGGAAGAGTTGCCGGAAATCGAACCAGTTCCGCACGAGCGAGACGTAGATCGAAAAGTTCGCACCAAACAGCAGGTTCGAAAAGATCAAATTGAGATTATCGCGCAATTTCCCCATCGCCCGTGGAGCGGGCAATTATCAAACCAAAATCGCCGACGCGGCGAAAAGCGGCTCTCCTCCCGGCGCGAAGAGAGCGGAGCACGGACGGTGCCTGCCGGTGGCCCGAAGGACAGTCTATCCGTCCTGCGCCTTCGTCAGCCCCCGTTCGGCGGCCAGCCTCTCCATCAGGGCGTAGGCCTCGTCGTAGTCGTTGCGGATTTCGCCGTCGAGAATGGCGTTCTTGATCCGCTCCTTGATCTCGCCGACGGCGCGGCAGGGCGGCAGGCCGTAGGTCTGCATGATGATCTCGCCCGTGACGGGCGGCTGAAAGTTGCGGATGCGGTCGCGCTCTTCCAGATCGGCCATCTTCTCGCGCACCAGCCGGAAATTGGCCATGTAGCGCTTCACCTTCGCGTCGATGCCCGACGTGATGTCGGCCTCGCACAACGTCATCAGCTTCTCGATGTCGTCGCCCGCCTCGAAGAGCAGCCGCCGCACGGCCGAATCGGTCACCTGATCCTCCGACAGGATGATCGGCCGCAGGTGGAGGAAGACCATCTTCTGCACGAACTTCATGTGCTCGTTCATCGGCAGCTTCATCCGGCGGAATATCGACGGCACCATCTTCGACCCCAGCGTCTCGTGCGAATGGAACGTCCACCCCGTCTGCGGATCGTAGGCCTTGGTGAGCGGCTTGGCGATGTCGTGCAGCACGGCCGCCCAGCGCAGCCAGAGGTCGTCGCTCTTCGCGGCCACGTTGTCGAGCACTTTGAGCGTATGGTAGAAATTATCCTTGTGGGCGTGTCTGCCGACCCGCTCGACCCCTTTGAGGGCCTGCATTTCGGGGAAGATCAGCGCCAGCAGCCCCGACCGTTCGAGCAGGTCGAAGCCGCGGGAGGGCACCGCCGACGCGACGATCTTGTTCAACTCGACGGCGATGCGCTCGCGCGAGACGATGCGGATGCGCTCGCGGTTGCGCCGGATCGCGGCGAAGGTTTCGGGCAGGATGTCGAAACCGAGCTGCGCGGCGAAGCGCACGGCCCGCATCATGCGCAGCGGATCGTCCGAAAAGGTGACGTCGGCGTCGCACGGCGTGCGGATGATCCCGCTCGCGCAGATCGCGCAACCCCTCGAACGAATCGACCAGCTCGCCGAAGGTGTCGCCGTTGAGCGACCACGCCAGCGCGTTGATCGTGAAATCGCGGCGGAGCTGGTCGTCTTCGAGCGTCCCCTCCTCCACGGCGGGCTTGCGCGAATCGGCCGAATAGGACTCCTTGCGTGCGCCGACGAACTCGACTTCCATACCTCCGGTGCGCAGCATCGCCGTGCCGAAGGTCTTGAAGACCGACAGACGCGTATGCAGTTCGGCGGCCAGCGCTTCGGCCACGGCGATCCCGCTCCCCACGACCACCACGTCGATGTCCGTCGAAGGACGCCCCAGATAATAGTCGCGCACGTAACCGCCCACCACGTAGGCGCGCACGCCCATCGCATCCGCAAGGCGCGAGATGCGGCGGAAAATCGGATCGGAAAGCGGATTGCGGCTGTCGTCGTTCATCGATGCAGGCAGCGTTTATAGAGTCCGACCGTGTTTTCCAGCCCCAGATAAAGGGCGTCGCAGACGAGCGCATGGCCGATCGACACCTCATCGGTCCACGGAATGCACTCGACGAAATAGCGCAGATTCTCCAAATCGAGGTCATGGCCGGCATTGAGCCCCAACCCGCAGCGGCGCGCCTCCTCGGCGGCGGCGGCGTAGGGCGCGATCGCCCGCGCGGGATCGGCGGCGTATCCGCGCGCATAGGCTTCGGTGTAGAGCTCCACGCGGTCGGCGCCGCACGCGGCGGCGCCCCGCACCATCTCGACCACGGGGTCGACGAAGATCGAAACGCGGATTCCGAGACGCTTGAACCGTTCGCAGACCGTTTGCAGGAACCCGCGGTGCGCGACCGTATTCCAGCCGGCATTCGACGTGACGGCATCCGCGGCATCGGGGACGAGCGTCACCTGCGTGGGACGCACCTCCTCCACCAGTGCGACAAAGCTGTCGATCGGATTGCCTTCGATATTGAACTCGGTGACGAGCACCCGTTTGAGCGCCCGCACGTCGTCGTAGCGGATGTGGCGGGCATCGGGACGCGGATGCACCGTAATGCCATCGGCACCGAAGCGTTCGATGTCGAGCGCCGCACGCACCACGTCGGGCCGGTTGCCGCCGCGCGAATTGCGCACTACGGCAATCTTATTGATGTTCACACTCAACTTTGTCATAATTTCGCTATATTTGCCTCAATAAATTCCAGCTCGGACAGGCGCGCTCCCGACGGAACGACCCCGCCCGGTTCCGTATCCGGCGCGTGCCGTCTCGGCGTGGTAAAGTTACTAATTTTTCGGGACCCAGAGATGAAATTATTGCTTTTTTCCCGCAGGGGCGTCGTCCACGCGGCCGACGAACTGCGACGCACGTTCGCCGCGATCGCCCGTTACGGATTCGACTTCGTTGTAAACAAAGAGTTTGCCGAAACGATCCGTTCGCTGGGCGTAGCGCAGATTCCCGCCGAAAAGGAGTACGGCTGCAACGCCTGTCCCCCCGTCGGCGACGGGGCGGTCATGGTCTGCTACGGCGGCGACGGTACGCTGCTCGACGGCGTCCGCCTGCTGGGCGGAGCGCCCGTGCCGGTGGTGGGGATCAACGCCGGCCACATGGGATTCCTCACCGGCGGCCGCAAGGAGGCGATCGAGGAGCTTTTCGCCGAGATCGCGCGCGGTACGCTGCGCATCGAACAGCGGACGATGCTCCGCGTCGAGGGAGCCGTCGAAGGAATGCCGCAGGGGGCGCTGGCGGTCAATGAAGCGGCCGTGCAACGCAGCGGCGCGGGGATGATCTCGGTGGAGTGCCGCGTCGACGACCAGCAGGTGGCCACCTACTACGGCGACGGCGTGATCGTCTCCACGCCGACGGGGTCGACGGCCTACTCGCTCAGCGCCGGAGGGCCGGTCGTGGCGCCGGGATGCCGCTGTCTGGTGATCTCGCCGCTGGCCCCGCACAACCTCACGATGCGTCCCGTCGTCGTCCCCGACACGAGCGACGTCGCGCTCCGTGTGCGCACGCGCCGTTCGGCCGTGACGCTCTCGCTCGACAACACCGCCTACGACGTGACCGACGACACCGAAATCCGCGTCTCGCTCTCCGAAAAACGGATCTTTCTGGGGCAGGCGCACAATATATCGTTTTACGACACGTTAAGAGACAAGATGATGTGGGGAGTCGACATTCGGGACTGACACCGCTCAAAGCAAAATTTATTACAGCTCGATGTACCGGCAATATCCGACACGTTTTCCGTTCCCGACCGCCGTTGTCCGCGGACAACGGCCCATTTACAGATCCCGCTCTCCCGAATCCCCCGCGGGAGGGGACTTCGAAGTCTCTTTATCGAACGGAACCGCAACTCGTAACCGCCGGCATGTTCATGTAATCATGCAAAATAAAAAACAGGATTGCTTTATTTCGGATTAAATTCCCTATATTTGTGGCTTATATGAGCGAATCGAAACTCACACCCCGACACGTCGCGATCATCATGGACGGGAACGGCCGCTGGGCGCAGCTGCGCGGTAAGAGCGTTATTACGGTCACATGCAGGGCGTTGAACCCGTGCGTGCCGCCGTGCGCGCCGCCATCCGCCGCGGGGTGCGTTACCTGACGCTCTACGCCTTTTCGACCGAAAACTGGGGACGGCCGGCCGAAGAGATCGACGCGCTGATGGAACTTTTCTGCCGGAGTGTCGCCAGCGAAACGCCCGAACTCTGCAAACAGGGGGTGCGCATCGCCATGATCGGCGACCGCAGCCGTTTTCCAGCCAAGGTGCAGGGAATACCTCGCGCAGGCCGAGCGGGAGACCGCCGGCGGCGAGCGGCTGACGGCTCATACTGGCGCTCAACTACCGTCGCGCAGCGAATTGGTGCGCGCCGTGCGCCTGCTCGCCGGCCGGGTCGCGGCAGGGGAATTGCCGGCCGAAGCGATCGACGAACAGACCGTCGGCAGCGCGCTCTACACGGCCCCCTATCCCGATCCCGATCTGGTGATCCGTACCAGCGGGGGAGATGCGGCTCAGCAACTTCCTGCTGTGGCAGTCCTCCTACGCCGAACTTTATTTCCCCGACGTGTTGTGGCCCGATTTCACGGAGGCCGACTTCGACCGTGCGATGGAGGTCTTCGCACGACGCGACCGCCGTTTCGGATTAGTCCAAGAGAATTAGGAACAAAAGAGTTACAAGAAAATAGATGAATCGTTTACGGAAGATATGCCTGGCAATCGCAGCGCCGCTGTTCTGCGTGAGCGGCATATTCGCACAAGAGAAGAACCCGGCGGATACCACTGCCGTCACGACGCCGGCCGCACCGCAAGACGCCGCGTCCGACGACACGGAGGAGACGCTGCCGCCCTTCGACGAGAAGGCTCCGATCATGAAGGGGAAGCCCAAACGCTACTTCATCCGCAAAATCAACCTGCGCGCGGTATCGAATACCTCAACAAGACCGTCGTACAAGCCTCTACGGGACTCGTGCCGGGCGATTCGATCTATCTGCCGAGCGAGAACATCGCGGACGTGATCGCCAAGCTGTGGAACCAGCGCCTGTTCGCCGACGTCAAGGTCGGCGCCACGATCGACGGCGACAGCGTGGACATGGAGATATCCGTGCGCGAACGGCCGCGCGTCTACCGCTGGCTCTTCGAAGGCGAGGGGTCGGCAAGGGCCGCCAGAAGGACATCATCGAGAAGCTGCAACTCAAAACGGGCGGAGAGCTGTCGGACTACGTGATCGACAAGAATACGAAGCTCATCAAGAAATATTTCGCCGAGAAGGCTTTCCGCAATGCGGAGGTGAGCGTGCGCATCGAGAACGATCCCGTCATCCAGAATGCCGTGAACGTCACCTTCGTGATCGACCGCAAACGCAAGGTCAAGATCGGCAAGATCAATTTCCACGGCAACGAACAGTTCAAGGACAAGCGTCTGCGCCGCACCTTCAAGAAGACGCACCAGAAGAGCATCAACTTCTTCAAGTCGTCGAAACTCAAGGAGGACGACTACGAAACGGACAAGGAGAACCTCATCGACTTCTACAACTCGAAAGGCTACCGCAACTTCACGATCCTGAGCGACTCGATCTACCCGATCAACGACCGCCGACTGGGTATCGACCTCTCGGTGTCGGAGGGTAACAAGTACTATATCCGCAACATCACATGGGTCGGCAACTCGGTCTACCCGACCAGCGACCTGCAACGCATGTTCGGCGTCAAATCGGGCGACACCTACGACAAGAAGACGATCAACAAGCGGCTGGGCTACGGCAAGGAGGACAACCCCGAAGACATGTCGATCAAGTCGCTCTACCAGAATAACGGCTACCTGATGTCGCAGATCGAACCGGCCGAAATCATCATCGGCGCCGACTCGATCGACATGGAGATGAAAATCTTCGAGGGCAAGCAGTTCTCGATCAACAACGTGGGCATTTCGGGCAACATGCGCGTCAACGACGAGGTGATCCGCCGCGAACTCTACACCCTGCCGGGCGAGTTGTACAACCGCGCGCTGCTGATGCAGACGATCCGCCAGCTGGCCGGCATGGGACACTTCGACCAGGAGAAGATCATGCCCGACATCAAGCCCGTATCCAACGAGCTGGTGGACATCAACTGGCCGCTCGAAGAGCAGGCCAGCGACCAGTTCAACATCGCCGGCGGCTGGGGTTCGGGCACCTTCGTCGGCTCGGTCGGCATCACGCTCAACAACCTCTCGGTCCGCAACTTCTTCAAGAAAGGGGCGTGGCGTCCCTACCCGATGGGGCAGAACCAGAAGTTCTCGATCTCGGCGCAGACCAACGGAACCTATTACAAGGCGCTGGCCATGAGTTTCACCGACCCGTGGCTGGGCGGGCGCAAACCCAACTCGTTCACGCTGTCGGTACACCTCTCGGAACAGAACAACGCCTACTATTTCTGGCAGACCTCCACGCAGCACTTCCGCACGACGGGCGTCGCCGCCGGTCTGGGCAAGCGCCTGCGGTGGCCCGACCCCAACTTCTCGTTCTACGCCGAGGCCTCCTACGAGCGCTACGCGCTGAAAAACTGGGACTACTTCGTGATGAAGAACGGCGCGGCCAACACGCTGGCTTTGAAGTTCGTGCTCTCGCGCAGCACGGTCAGCCAGCCGATCTACCCGCGCAGCGGTTCGGAGTTCACCGTCTCGGTTCAACTCACCCCGCCCTACTCGCTGTGGGACGGCAAGGATTACGCCGACGCCAATCTGCCGGACGAGGAGCGCTACCACTGGATCGAATACCACAAATGGCAGTTGAAGAGCAAGTGGTTCTTCCCGCTCACCAACAACCAGAACCTCGTGCTGATGGCCGCCGCCGAAATGGGCTATCTGGGTCACTACAACAAGAACAAAGTGTCGCCTTTCGAGCGGTTCGAAGTCGGCGGCGACGGCATGTCGGGATACAACATGTACGGTATCGACATCATCGCCGTGCGCGGTTACGAGGAGGGTGCGCTCGACCCGTCGAACAACTATTCGGTGGCCTACAACAAATACACGATGGAGCTTCGTTACCCCGTGATCCTGAAACCTTCATCGCAGATCTACGTGTTGGGCTTCCTCGAAGGAGCGAATGCCTTCGACTCGTGGAAACAGTTCTCGCCCTTCAAGATCAAGCGCGCGGCGGGTTTCGGCGTCCGCCTCTACCTGCCGGTGGTGGGTATGCTGGGTATCGACTGGGGCTACGGCTTCGATGCTCCGGCCAACCAGACCGGCAAGAGCGGCAGCCAGATCCACTTCATGATGGGACAACAATTCTGAGTGGTGTTGGCAATAAATTTGGAAGAAATTTGTTATATTTGTATGTAACAATGCTTAAAACGGGAAAAGAATGAAACGTCTGTTTTTAACCGTCGTACTGGCCGCAGCCGGATGGTGCGCCTACGCACAGAACTACATGATCGTCGACAGCGAGAAGATCTTCAAATCGATCGATGCCTACAATACCGCCATCAAGGATCTCGACAAGATGGCCGAGGAGTATCAGAAACAGGTGGACGACAAATTCGCCGAGATCGAAACGCTCTACAACAACTATCAGCAGCAGAAAGCCTCGCTGTCGGCCACCACGCGGCAGGTGCTCGAAGATACGATCCTGAGCAAGGAGAAGGACGCCACGGCATTGCAGGAGTCGCTCTTCGGCAAGGACGGCACGCTGATGAAGAAACGTCTGGAACTGATCCAGCCGATCCAGAAAAAGGTCTTCGACGCCATCAACGCCTACGCCCAGAGCCACGGTTACGATCTGGTGCTCGATTCGGCATCGAACCCCACGCTGCTGTACAACGCCCCGAAACTCGACCAGACGGAAGGGGTCATCAAAAGTCTGAAATAACATCAAAAATCAATCACATCTAAACTCTCATGAAAAAAATTCTTAAAATCGTTCTGACGGTCGCCTTCGTTGCGGGTTCGACCTCGGTCTTTGCGCAGAAACTCGGCCGGATCAACATGCAGGAGCTGGTTTTCGCAATGCCGGAGACCGCCGAAATGCAGAAAAACCTCGAAGCCTACCAGAAAGAGTTGCAGGACCAGCTCGAAACCATCGGCGTGGAATTCAACAATAAGCTCAACGAATACACCAAGCAGGTCAGCGACAAGAATTCGACCATGTCGGATTCGGTCCGTCAGCTCAAAGAGAAGGAGCTGAACGACCTGAAAACCCGTTATGACGAATTCGTGCAGGTTTCGCAGCAGGACATGCAGAAAAAGCAGGGCGAGTTGCTCGAACCGATCATCGTCAAGGCGCAGGATGCCGTGAAGGAGGTATCGAAAGCAGGCGGCTACACCGTCGTATACGACACTTCGGTCAATGCCGTAGCCTATTTCGACGAGGCCGTGGTGACGGATATTCTGCCCGCCGTGAAGACGAAACTGGGCATCAAGGATACGCCCGCCGCAGCTCCCGCAGCTCCGGCCGCCAAATAGGCGTTCCGACAAAACGAATTACGGGGCGGCTCCTTCTCGGAGCCGCCCCGTTCGCGTTTCATGCAGAGACGGAGAAACCGCGGCGGCTACGCTTCGGCGGCAGGCATCTCCGAAGCTCCGGCAACGGACGCTGCGGTTTGTCCGTCCGGCTCCGCCCCGACGAATCGCAGCAGCGCTTCGGCCGCAGCTTCCGGCTCCTCCAAAAATCCCATGTGTCCCGAATCGGCGAGCCACACCACCTGTGCCTGCGGATGGGCGGCAGCCAACTGCTCGGCGACCGCGGCGGGAATGTATTCATCCTTGCGGCCGAAGACGAAGAGCTGCCGCACGGGCGAACGGCGCAGCATCTCGTTGCGGTCGGGGCGAGCGATCATCCCGTTGAGAAGCGCCACGATCCCGTCGTCCTCCGTAAGATATACCTGTTCGGTCAAATCCGCGATGGCATCGGCCATCCGCTGCCGGTTGTCGGCGGCGAATCCGGCACCGGGCGCAACGCGGGCCAGTTGTTCCTTCTTGCCGGCCCGCACGAGCGCGATTTCGCGGCGGCGATTCTCGCGCTTCTCCTCCGTGTCGGCGTTCGGCGTCGAAGAGAAGAGCACCAGACCGTCGAGCATTTCAGGATGACGTTCGCAAAAGGCCAGCGCCACGTAGCCGCCCATCGAATGTCCCACGAGCGTACAGCGCGCGATACCGAGCGCCTGCAACGCATCGCGGACGACGTCGGCCAGATACTCCATCGAGTGGCACTCGCCCCGTACCTCCGAAATGCCGTGCCCCGGCAGGTCGAGCGTCACGACCCGCACCCGTTTGTACAGCAACGGGACGAAATCGTCCCACACGAACATCGATTCCAGATAGCCATGCAGCAATACGACGCATCGTTCGCCCTGCTGCGAATCGCAAACGTGCAGGGCCGTCCGCCCTGCCATAATAAACTTTTCGATCATAGATAATCAGATAACGGCACCGCCCCGCCGACCGTCACACCTTCGCACCGCGGCCGGCAGCGCACCTCGCCCGATCCGCGGACGATCACTCCTCCCCGTCGTCGTAATAATCGAGTACGGACTCCTGTTTGGCCTTATAGCCGAATGCGGCGTCCTCCTCTTCCTCGTCGAACTGCGTATAGAGCGAATGGCGCTCCTTGCCGCTTTTACGGTTGGGAGCGAGTTTCGTCGCCCGCTTGAAAACCTCTTCCGCGTCGGCCGAACCGTTACGGCGGAAGTTCCTGTCAGCTTTCATTGCCGGTGTAAATCGAATAAATGGTTAAACGTAAATTCGTTTTCGCTTTCGCAAAGTAAGATATTTTTTTCAAATAGCGTGCAGTTCCCGCGAGAAATTTGCCGGATCGGCGATTTATTCGTAATTTTGAAGGGTAAACAGGGTTATGAAAATCTACGACTACATCCTCTGTTCCGGCTCCGGAAACCGGTTCCTGCTGTTCGACACGTTGCGGTCGGATCTTTCCGGCCTGAATATTGCCGCCTTCGCCGCAGAAGAGCTGCACCGGTTCGGCGTCGACGGCCTGCTGCTGCTCACACGCGACGGGCGGGGACGTTTCGGAATGCGGATGTTCAACACCGACGGTTCGGAGGCGGAGATGTGCGGCAACGGTATCCGCTGCGTGGCGCGGCTGGCGCGGGAGCGTTATCCGGAAGCGACGGGCGAACGATTCGCCGTCACCTCCGGCGGCCGGGAATATCGCATCACGTGCGAGGAGCCGATCTTCGGCGCGCTGCCCACCTTCGGGGCGGAGATTCCGCTGTCGCTGCACGGCGACGACTTCCCGCCGTCGCTCCCGGCCGAAGGATTCGTCGGACAGCCCGTTCCCGAATTGGACGAAGGGCTGGCCTTCACCTTCTTGCAGCCGGGCAACCCCCACATCGTCGCCCTCGTCGCACCGGACAGCGCATGGCTTTTCGGCAGCGACGGGCGGCTCGATACCCGACGGCTCGCGGAGCTGGGCGAACGGGCCAACCGGATGCGCGGGGTATTCCCCCGGGGAATCAACGTCAGCCTCTTCTGCCGACTGGACGAGGGACGCATCTTCGCGGCGACCTACGAGCGCGGCGTTGGCATCACCTCTTCCTGCGGCACGGCGATGACCTCGTGCGCCACGGCCGCCGCATTGCTCGGACTCGCCGGCTTCGACACGACCGTCGAGGTCTGGAACCGCGGCGGCCGCGTGCGCTGCCTGCCGCGCCGCACGCAGCAGGGAATCGTCACCCGCCTGACGGGCGACGCCTCTTTCGAAACGGCGGGACGGCTCCGGCTCGACGGGAAAGAGTGCATCGCCACGGGCGACGCTTCGCCCCTCGACCCGCCCTGCGACCGGCTGCGGCTGACCGAAGAGACCCTGCGCGAACTACACGAAAAATACGGTTTAACAATAGCTGACGACCATGATTAAAGAGATTGCGAATCATCGTTCGATCCGAAAATACAAATCCTCCCCGATCGACGAGGAGGTACTCTCAGACATCCTGCATTCGGCCGCGCGCGCTTCGACCTGCGGCAACATGCAACTGTACAGTCTCGTCGTGACGCTCGACGCCCGCGTGAGGGCCGAACTGGCACCGTGCCACTTCAATCAGGCCATGGTCACCGAGGCCCCCTGCGTGGTGACGGTCTGCGCCGACGTCCACCGCTTCTCGAAGTGGTGCGAGCAGCGCGACGCCGAACCCGCCTACGACAACTTCGAATGGTTTCTCAACGCCGCCACCGATGCCCTGCTCGCCGCCGAGAATCTGGCGCTTGCCGCCGAAGCGCACGGGCTGGGCGTCTGCTTTCTCGGCACCACGCTCTACACGGCCCGCGACATCTGCCGCATCCTGCACCTGCCCAAGGGGGTGATCCCCCTGACGACGGTCGTCATCGGCCATCCGGCCGAGCAGCCGCCCCTGACCGACCGCCTTCCGCTCGACGCCGTAGTGCACTACGACCGCTACAAGGACTACACCGACGCCGAGATCGACGAACTGTGGGCCGAAAAGGAGGCTTCGCCCGAGACCTCCGCGCTGCTGGCGGAAAACGGACTGCCCAATCTGGCGCAGATCTTCACGCGCAACCGCTATCGCCGCGAGGACAACATAGCGATCTCCCGTGCCTATTTCGAACTGCTGCGGGAGCAGGGATTCTTCAACCAATAACCTCCGATGCGCCGTCTGTACCCCATCGCCGTCGCGGCGCTGTGCATCCTCTGCACGGCGTGCAGCGTCGTGCGCAAACTGCCCGAAGGGAGCTATCTGGTACAGAAGGTCACGATCGAGGACGACCGGAACGTCCCCAAAAAGGAGCGTATCACGGCTTCGGAACTCGACCGTTACGTGTGGCAAAGCCCCAACAAGCGCTTCCTGGGAACGAATTTTCTACGTTTGGGTCTACAATCAGTCCAACCCCGACAAGGACAACTGGTGGAACCGCTTCAAACGCAAGATCGGCGAGAAACCGGTCGTCTACGATCCGGCGCTCACCCTGAAATCGGCCGAGAACCTCAAAGCCTACATGGAGTCGCACGGATTCTTCTCGTCGCGCGTCCGTTACCACGTCGACACGACCTCCCGGCGCAAACGGGCCATTATCACCTACCGCACCGAGCAGGGCCCTCCCTCGCGGTACGGAAAGATCAACTACGAATTCAACGACAAGTTCATCGAGAAGATCATCCTGCAAGATACGGCTTCCACGCTCATCCGCCCCGGCGGGATTTTCAACAGCGCGACGCTCGACGCCGAACGCGAACGCATCACCCGCTACCTGCGCGATCGGGGATATTACAACTTCTCGGTCAACAACATCTCCTACCGCTATCCCTACGACACGGTCGGCAGCCGCGTCGGCGACCTGACGATGGTCGTCAAACAATACCTCACGGGCTACAACGACCGCGGCGAACCCGTCATGGAGAACAACAAGGTCTACCGGATCAGCGAAATCAACATGCTGCCCGGATACGATCCCACGGTCAGCTTCACCGATCGGGAGGTTCGCTACGATACGGTGGCTTACCGCGGCCTGAACGTCGTCTACGACGGGAAGCACAACGTCCGCCCCCGTGTGCTGCGCCAGGCGATTCCGCTCTATCCCAACTACCTCTACAACGCGGAGCAGATCAACCGCACCTACAACAACATCATGTCGCTGGGCTACTTCAAGAGCACGCGCATCACCTTCGACGAACTGCCGGCGCCCGACAGCACGAACCTCGTCTCCTACATCGGCAACGCCGACGACTCGCTGGCCACGCAATATACGCAGGAAGGCTATCTGCGTTGCAACATTCTCGGCACGCCGCAGCTCAAACAGAGTTACAAGATCGACCTGGAAGGGACGACCACTTCGAGTTTCTACGGATTGAAGGCCTCGGTAGGCTATCAGAACCGGAACCTGTTCCGGGGGATGGAATCGTTCGACATCGCATTCAGCATCGGCCACGAGTTCATGAAGTCGCGCGACAGCGGCAAGCGCAACGCCAAGGAGTTCGGCGTCACGGCGGGGCTGGCTTTCCCGCGTTTCCTGCTGCCCTTCTTTTCGAGCCGTTACCGGCCGTCGCTCGTGACGCCGCGCACGCGGCTCGAACTGTCGTTCAACTATCAGGATCGACCCTACTACCGCCGTACGCTGACCAGTATGACATGGACCTACTCATGGAGCAACGAGAAATACTCGTCGTTCGCCGTACGGCCCGTCGACCTGAATCTGGTCGACATGAGCTACATCAATCAGGACTTTTTCGAGAAATTGCAGAATCTCTACCTGCGCAACAGCTACACCTCGCAGCTCGTGGCCGGAATATCGGGAAGCTACACCTACAACAACCAGTTGAAGAATCCGGGACGCAACGCCACGCTCGTGCGGTTCAACTGGGAGACGGCGGGCAACCTCATCGGAGGGCTGGAACACCTCTTCTCGTCGCCGGCCAAAGGCAAGGACTACTACGAAATTTTCGGTATTCAATACTCCCAGTATTTCCGCGTCGATCTGAGCGCCAGCCGCAAGATCATGCTGGGCGAAAAAGCGGCCATCGCAGGGCGGCTCTACGCCGGTTGCGGACTGGCCTACGGCAACTCGACCTCGATCCCCTTCGACCGTCTCTTCTACTGCGGCGGCAGCAATGGGATGCGCGGCTGGATCCCCCGTATGCTCGGCCCCGGATCGGTGCCGGTCGACCCCCGACAAGGTGACCTATCCGGTCCAGTTGGGAGACATGAAACTCGAAAGCGAACCTCGAATTCCGCTTCCCGATCTGGGGAATCTTCCACGGCGCCACCTTCTTCGACGTGGGAAACATCTGGTTCATGGGAAACAGCGCCGAGGAGTATCCGCCCGAAGCGGTCTTCCACATCCGCGACTTCTACAAACAGCTGGGATTCAACACCGGCCTCGGCATCCGGCTCGACATCAAGTTCGCCGTGCTGCGCCTGGACTGGGGTATTCAGTTGCACAATCCCAACAATCCGGCCGGCAAGCGGTGGATCCACGACTTCAAGTGGAGCAACACGGCGCTCAACTTCGGCGTGGGATATCCGTTCTGACGAAGCGGTCGACAGACGGCAAACGCCTCCGATTTGTATTTCAACCGAAATATGCTTATTATTGCAATGAAAATCAAAAACAATCCGCCTATGAAGAACTGACCCCATTCTAAACGCATCGTCACGATGTGAAAATCCGATCTTTCGGTGCCGTCACCGCACGAAAAGCGCCGGCACAAACATATAAAAAGCGTTAGCTTTGCATCTTTGCATATCGAAATCTGGAAAATTTCAACCTGTGGCAAAAGAAGTGAAGTTGATGCTCACGTCTATGGCGTGGGCTTCACTTTCGTTTATTGCCACAAGGTATTCCAGAACCTCGATATGCGATAATGAGAGTTATGTCCCACGTTTTTTATATGTCCTGTTTTCCTTAAAACGTATTTACGCCCGGGACAGGCGACATACAAACACTTATCAAAATCCATGAAATTGTTCCACTATCTGCCCGTCGGGGCATACGCCGCTGCGGCCGCCCTTCTGCTCGCGTCGTGCGGCGTCTCGAAAAGGAGTCTCAAACAGAGCAACCGCGCATTGACGGCGGCATTGCAGGCTTCCGCTCAAAAAGAACAAGCCGAAGCGTTGAAACTCTACTCCGACACCTCGATTCCGCAGGGCGAAGCACGCAAAAGCGTCAGCCGCGACAACCCCGGCCAAACCGCTCTCGAACAGACGATCATCCGCTGGGCGATCGACTCCGACCCGCAAGGTGCGCGCGTCTTCTACCGCGTGTTGTCGAGTATTCCGGCCGTGGTGAAAAAATACCAACGAAACCTACCTCATGACCACGCCTTTACGAAGAGACGCGCGCCTTCAACATCCTGGGGCTGACCTATGAGAACTCACGCGACGTACAAATCGAAATCAAGGTCGTCAAGACGGGCTACGAAGCGCAGGTCAAACGGTTCAACGTCCGACAGGCCATCGACCAGCAGGAAATCAGCAGCTTCTTCATGCTCGTTCCCAAAGAGTAAGGAGCCTCAATCCCTCGAAAACGAATAGGACTGCCGTACGGAACGGCAGTCCTATTTTCATGCGGAACGCTTCGCCGCTACCGATTGCGCGGCGCGATGCAGTAGGTCATCACGGCGCTCAGGATATAAAGTCCCGCCATGAACCAGACGATACCGACATAGCCGATCGCATTCCGGAACAGCGCCACGATCAGCGGGCCGACGAAGGCCGCCAGTCCGGCTCCCAGATTCAGCACCGACACGGCGGCGCCCTTATCCTTGTCGACCAGCGAAGGAACCAATGCGCTCAGCGGCACGTAACCGGCCAGCATGATGCACCACAAGGCCCCGCAGGCGAGAATAAACCAGAAATTATTGCAGATCACCGGCGCATAGAAGAATAGCAGCACGCTCACGGCGCACCCCACGCCGCCGAACCACACGATCGTCCGCCCCCAGCCGATGTAGTCGCCGACGATCCCGAAGATCAGATTGAAGAGGATGTTGAACAGAAAGATCGAACCCCCAGATCGACGCCCACTGGGTGTCGCCGATCCCGTAATCCTTCAAATAGAGCGGCATGAAAACGACGAAGGCGAATTGTGACGTGGTATTGATGACACGCACGATTCCGCCGACGAGCACCTTGGGTTCGCGCTTCATAATAGCCAGGCCGCTCAGCAACTCCCTGAACTTCGACGTGCCGGAGCTCGGCCTCTCCGCCCCGACGAAGAGGTTCCGGTCGTCGCACTTATTGACCCACAATGCCAGCACCGCGCCGACCGATGCGAAGAAGAGCGAACTCCACAACGTCGGGACCACGCCGATACGCTCCATACGTAACTAAACGAAAGCAATTGAT
>VOFK01003454.1_pt1 | contig 47028 bp, 66 predicted proteins | sample 5384121 | NCBI WGS metagenome assembly VOFK01 (sample SAMN12384730, study PRJNA508395) | human gut metagenome | isolation source: healthy gut J | host: Homo sapiens | reverse complement strand
GTAAAACGGTTGGTATATGTCTGCGTAGTACGGGCCACACTGACAGACTGCGTTTTCACCCCGTCCCGGTAAACGTCCATTTGAGCCGGCGTTGCGTCAGGATCATAAGCCACAAAGTCAAATTTTACCTGTTCGTACTGCCCCGCTTCCAAGCGCGGAACAAGATGGTCCTCCGTAAAAATACGGCCGTCCGGAAAACTCATCATCGTGCCGATGAACGGTGCCGATCCTCCGGATTTCAGAATATCAATGTAGATACTTTCAGACTTTAACACGAGATCGGCGGAAGCCTCCATTTCGGCAACCATTTGAACGGTATTCCGGCCGGTCACAAGCGAAGAGGGGGACAAACTGAAACTGCCGTTTGTCGTTCCTGATCTTGTAATAGTGTGCGCGTTCTGTTGCCGGCCGTTCAGATAAAGCGTGACGACCTTTGTTCCGGAACCGCTCACGGCATAAGGGATATTAATCGTGTCGGCCAGGGTATAACCGCCTGCGGCTATGGCCCCGGCCAGATTGTAAGAGCTGGTAAGGGAAAGGCTGACAACCTTCACGGATGTAAACGCCTGTCGGGTCTGTTTCTTGCCGGTAGTCGGATCGGTTGTGGTTGCCACTACGTAAATATCGGTATTCCCAACAAGCAAGTAACTTGAAAGGTCCAGTTCGTAACTGCCTTTGGAAACATCGCTGACCGTCTGGGAATACATGGTAGTTGTTCCACGCCTGATCGTAACGGTGATATCTGCCTTTTGCCCGGTAGATTCCCCCTTTTCATCCCCCGTGGTGTATTGGTGATCGTATGTATAAGTAAGACGGGCGTTTCCGCCTTCCTTGATTATGGCGTTATCTACAGCCGCATTCAAGACAATTTTAGTAGCCACCGTTTCGCCGGAACCTCCACCGGAACCGGCCGGGATATCCACGGCGGTAATTTCCGCGCCGCTTTTGTTCTGGAAAGACAGACGGACGGATGTTTCATCCTCGCTTACCTCCGCATTTACGTTAAACAGCGTGGAAGCGTCCACCTCGTTAAAACGGGCGGTTACTACCTTGTTTTCTACCGGATTGGTGGAATCGGCGGACAAAGTCTCGTCCACTTCCAGGATATCCACGTTTACATTCACATTACCGGCCGCGTCCGGCGTCTGCTTCTCGCCGTTTACCGTTACGCTCTTTACCGTTCCTTTGCCGCCGAACTCTTCCCAGCTCGCCTCCTGGTCCCAGACAGCCGGATCGGTTCCGGTAAACTGGTACGTCTCCCATTTGCCGAGCGATGTTTCAAAGGTGATGACACGCCCCCGGCCGCGCCACTTCTTCCGGTACCGCGGCAATGGCGGAAGCCAGAGTATAGAAACCTTCTGCAAGTGGTATGTTACCGGTTACGTTATAAGTATTCCCGCCGCCGAACCGCCGCTGCCGAAATCCTCCCACTTTTCGACATTCTCAAAATCCGTGTCCGGATTGCCTTTAAATTGTTTCGTCACCCAGCCGTCGGCAGTGAGGAAAGAAAGGATCACGCCGTTTTTCCGGACATCGTCAATCTTCCCCGCCGTTTTCAATGTTGCAAACACCCCCGACAGATCACTATAAACGCTGCCGGCGTTCAAAAGGTTGTTTACATTGGTAAAGGTGGAAGACAGACGCCCGTCCGTTTCCTGTAACCCCTGTTTCATTTTGTCACGGTCTATCTGCAATGTGCTTATGTCCTCGGAACAACTGCTAATATCCTGGGACAGACTTTTCAGCTTTCCCCAAAGGGAACCGTCTTCACTCTGTGAACCGTCTTCGCTGCCGATACGGGCGTTGATATCGGCCAGCAATGCGGCCAGCGAATCACTGTCTTTAAGCCCGTCCAGAAAAGCAAGAATTTCGTTAAAGTTGTCGATTGCCTGCGAAGCGTTGTTGCCGACAAGCCGGTCGATACGTAGAGAAACGGCGTCGATAGCCTTCTGCAAGGCTGCATCGGCGGCAATGCGGGCGGCTTCCTCCGCCTCGATTTCCTTACCCTGGGAAACCAGTTTCAGGTGTTCGTTCAAGAAGCCAAGAACCGCCGCCACCATTTGGTTGGTAACGCTTTCCGCGTCCTCCGCGGTTTCAATGACTATAATAAGATCATCGATATACTCCTGTGTTGCCATATAGATACATTAATTAAATTGTTTACTGAACTCTTTGGAATGAACCCGCGGTTTCCGGTAGCCGCTTTCCGTGATTTCTCCCGTCCAGTTGGACTCCTTCTCGGCAAACGTGAGCTTTAACGTCACGTTCTGCGGCGCGTCCGGACGGACACGGTAAGAAAACTCTTCCGCCGAAGGAATTACCTTGATCTCTTCCCGGCCGTAACCTGCCAGGTAGACATCATCGGAGGAAAGCAGGTCAAGAAGAAAGCGTATTTCCTGCGGGCGTTTGAATCCCGTCTTAACCGTTACGGCTTCCTGTATCTCCGTACGTATGCGATCCGAATAATAATCATCGGTAATTTCATCGTAACGCCGGAAAACAGCGTCTTCGTCTTCATCCATGCCGGGAGTTACGCTCGCCTCGCCTTCCAGGGAAAACACCTCGTAAACCCCGTAACTGTTCAGGAACCGGAGCCGGTAACGCTCGCGGACCGTCGGGCTTTGCTCGATCCCGATCCGGAGAGCGAACGTTTCACCGCTATACACGTCAAAAAGGTTGGCCAGTACCCCGTAATCGGTAAAGAATTTAAGTCTTACGGCCTCCAGGTTCAAGGCGTAGAAATTCCCTGCCGTGCCTGGTACTGCAAGGCTTTGTCCGGTAAGAAGTTCCGTTATTTTCAGCTCGTGCTCCGGATAGATGAAACAGAGCGGGTAAAGTTCCGTCTCGCGCATCGTTATACGCCAGTCATTGCTCCGGGTGGTAAAGAAGAAATTGCAGGATTCATTCAAGAACTTCAAAGAAAAGATGTTATTACCTTCTTCATGCAATTTCTTAAAAGCCCGTTTGGATATACCGCCACGCCAGGCAGTAACAACCAAAGTGGCCGTTTCTTCCTCCTCATTTTGAAGGGTGATCGTGACGACCGCCTTGTTATACCGTTTATCGGAAAGGCTTATCAACATCTCGGAACTGTCCGTTAACGGGGGAATATCAACAAAAAGCGTTTCCAGGACCTCCGCGATATTCACCTTGAAACTTCCATTACCGTTACCGGTAAATATGGAACGCATAAATTCAAAGTTCACGAAATACATTATATTGTAAGTCGCCATAGAAGTAGTTTCTACCGAAAGATAAACAGGGTTTCCGGTAAAGGCGTTTTCCGTCGGATCAATGTTTGCTGTCAAACTCATAATTCAAAGGTGTTAACGATGAATATTCCGTTAAACTCACTCTTATTTTCAAGTCCGGAAAGGAAACGATCACGCTGATCCGTGGGAGACGTCAGGAACTTGTAAAAGTCCGAGAGCCGCCCCGCATGGTTTTCCCTCCAAAGCTTATAAAGCTCCGTCACCTGTGAAGATGACGGGGCAAGGATGATATTATTCTGCTTTTCCATGCTGCAAAAGTTGGGTTTATCAAAGGAAGAATAAAGGACGGGATCAGCTAAGCACCCTCGATGCGACAAACCTTACCTGGTATTCGACTTCTTCCGTTTCGTAACAAAAATAGTTGGCCGCGCCGGAACGCTCGTTTACCTCGATTTCAACCTCTATCTTACATTTGTAAGTTTTTTCTATGATGTTATCCTGTGCGGTGGGCGGATTTTTTAATATATCCTCATCCGTTGACGGCGTAACATACCCGTCATATATCGTATTCGATACACGGCAACCGTACACAGCATACATCCAGTGATAACGGTAATAATCTTCCCAATATTCCACCCTTCCGGCCTGTACACTCTGCAAATTGGAAGAATATACGACCCACACGTAGGAAGCACCGCCCCACACGGGAATGCCCTGTTCATTATCCAGATTATAGGGACCGATCAGACGCAGGGAACGCAACGTAATGTTTACCGGTACCAGTTTACCCGCAGGAAGCGAATAGGAAAGGCCGTCCAGAAGCATGTACTGCCCCCGCAGGGCTACCGGGGTCAAGACATCCATTTTCATAAGCTGGTGAACCGGTAAAAGGGTGTTTGTGTCCACCTGGTTAAAAGAGTGCCTTAATACGGCGTCATACTTCTGCCAGAACTTGGCAAACAGACCGTCTTCAAACTGGAATAAAAGCGATATCGTATGTTTGCTGCCGTCTTTTAACGTAATTTCTCCGCCGTCCGGAGCGTATGGTAAAATAGAACCGAAGGAATAATCCGTACTTTCCGTAACGGCCTTTGTAAAAGCGAAAGCGAAGGAAAGCGGCGTCTCCTCCTTTTCCGAATCCTCTTCATCATCGGAAGAGGTTTTCAGGTAGGTATAACGGTGCACATACCCGGCCAGGTAATACGGGGAAGAAGGCCGTTCGGGGCAAAATCCATAAACACGCATTCATCATCGCTCGCCAGCTCCTCGTCCTCTACGTTTTCCGTCTTCCGGTCCCAGTTAAAGAAACTGGATGATGATAACGTATGCTTCTTGTTGCCCGAATCCCATTTGTACCAGTTGCCGGTGGTCTTCTCGTAGTTCAGCCACACGGAGGCCTGGGAAGGATCGAAACGGCTTACACGGATAACCATTTTTTCGTTCCCCTTGATATAGTCCTCGTACCGTTCCACCGAAGGCGCGGCACCGGTAAAAGACGTTTTGGCCGATAACTTTATCTGACGGGCCGTTTCATAATTGATAAGGGGTTCCGCCGTCAGATTCCGGGACAGATCAACGGCAGGTTCATCTTCCATTATATCCCGGATCAGTCTTAAAGTGGCCGTTTTCGTATCGGAAGAGACATTATAAACCAGTCCGAAACGTACATACAGCGCGTTTAAAAAGTCCTCAATCGTACAATCCGGCATTAAATCGGCATAATTGAGGATACCCGTCACGCAACAGTCGGCGGCATTGTTCAGGATTACCAGGCTGGAAAGTTCCTTGTCCGTCTTAAAAGGATTTTCGGTTATAGTATAACCAAATTCTGAAAATATAAAGTCCAGGACACGGTGCACGTATAAGAAGGGGGCCACGCCGTACCCTTCCGGTAAACTCGTTTCGGTCGGGGTATCATTTATCAGTAGTGTTTCCGTCCTTGCCTGATAGCATAAGGCATATTCACCGTTTGAATCCAAAGTGATACGGTTTATGTATTGCGGGTAATACGTGCCGTCCTTGGAATCATTTTTGACTACTATTTGAAATATGGCAAAATCTTCATGGGAATCCGTGAAGAACCAGTTTATAGAGGACATAAGACCGCTAACGGTACCGCCGCTTATGCTGGGTAATGTGATCGAGTTCAGTTTCTTTGCTTTCCAGGCGCTGTAGGCTTCCGAATTGTCAAAACCGATATTTAAAGTAATTCCTTCCGTCCTGCCGGCGGAAACGATATTTATCTTTCCGGTACGTTTATACACCCCGTCCAATACCGTACATGTCTGATCTTCATTCATCGGTTTTACACCCATGTCGAGCCGGTGGGCAAAACCGGTTATCCCTGCATTGTTGGCAGTGACGGGAACCGTGACCGGTACGGTTTGTGATCCCCGGTCGTTCATGACGGGGGATTTCTCGTCGATCTGTACGGTAAAGTCACCCCCTAAGTCCAGATAACCTTTGTTCGTCTTAATCTTTAGCATAATGATTACTTATTTTCCGCGTGTAAAGGTGTCGCGGGCGTTATCTATAGTTTCTTTGGCCTTCTCCAAATCCTGGTAAACGATATAGGCCTTTATCAATTTGATAGCCTCACAGGAGGCGCGAAGCTCCTTTGCCGCTTCCAGGAACTCCCGGTAGGAAGAATCACCTGCAGGGGAAGTCACGTAACCGCCTTCATAATATTCACCCGGATTCTGTGGTAACGGGTTGGCACTGGTACGCTGCCGCCTGATCGCTTCGATAGTGCTAACGGCGTCGATCACTTTAGGATTATTCATTTCCGGCTGTGGTACCACATATTCCCCCTTATGAACCACGCCGGCCACTTCATAACGTCCGCCGGGACCGGTGTAACCACCTTCATAATACCCACCACCGGAAGAACCGGAAACAACACGTTCAGCCGTGGCGGTCTTGCTGCCGGTGGTGTTTTTCAAGGACATGTTTTTAATCCTGTCCCGTTCTGCCTTGGCCGATGCAAGCTGGGCCACACCGGTAGCCGCAAGCATTACTGCAGCAACGGTTCCGGCAATCGGCCCGAGGTCCGCGTACGCCTTCATAATCGAAACGGCCGTATCTGCTATGATCTGGGAACACTTGATAGCAAAGTTTACATCCGCGTACTTCTTTTGAATCTCCAGTTTCTTATTTTCCTTCTCTTCTTCCAGGGCGGCAGTATCTTCACCGTTGTTCTCGGCTTCCTGTATGAGAACATCGTATTTTGCTTCCACCTGGTCGATTTCGGCTTGTTGAATGGCTTCCACCATGGAAGAGGAAAGACCGGAATAATAGTCAAAGTATTTTTTAGCGTTATTCATCTGCATTTGCAGCTTTTTACGCTGGTATGTCTCATCTATTAATTCCTGATCGTGCAGATTCTTTAACAGGGCCAGTTCATTCTGGTATTCCTGTGCCCATGATACGCCGATCTGGGATTGAATCTGGTATAAACTATTCTGGTACTCAAATTCAAGCTGGCTAATTTCCTGCTGTTTCTGTTTCTCCAAACCAACGGTAGAAATTCCCGCCTGCCTCGCTATCTCAATTATGGCATTATAAGTCGTTTCTACATCCTGAACCTGTTTCCGGTGTGCTTCCTGCATACCGGTTATTCCTACCGGAACGGAAGTTATTTCACGTACTTTTTGGGCAATGGCCGCCCGATCACGCAATAACTTCATTTCAGACTCACGCACGGCGTCGGCCGCTTCCGTCGCTGTTTCTATACGTTTCTGTTTGCCGGTAATTTCCAAAGCGGCAATATCATTCTGGTAAGTACGGTTTATCTCCAGAAGTTCTGCGGCGTGCTCCGCTTCAACTTCCAGCATATAGGCGTCGGCGGCTTCCTGCGTGATACTTTGGTTTAATACCGCTTTTTCCATGGTGTCCTTCTGGACATTGTAATAGGCGGTTTCAATCTTTAACCGTTCGTCCCGTTTCTCCTGTACCAGTTTTATACGGGCGTCCTCCTGCTTGCCGGTTTCCGTAAAAATGGCCGTCTGTGCTTCTGTTTCGAGCTTGTGGATTTCATCGAGTAACTTCTTCTTTTGGGCCGGCGTTTTTGCTTCCAGCTTCTGGAGGGCGTCAATACGTTCCCGGTAATAGCGAAGGTTTTCCGCCGTCCCTTCAAGAATATACTGGGCTTCCGTCTTATTTTCCTTTTCCCGGTTCTCTTTGATTAGAAGCATACGTTTTTCGTGCTCGATCTCCAGAGGCTTTAATGTGGCGGCCGTTTCCGTATTTTTGTACTCCCCTGCTTCCACTTTCTTTTTGACCTTCCCCAGTTCGTTTAAACGTTTATTTCGGTGTCGATACGTTCTATTTCCTTGTTTTTCTTGGCGATATTCGCTTCGCTGTCTTCCGCCCACTGTTCCTGAACCTTTTTCTTTTCGGCCTCCAGTTTCTTTATGAGGGATGTTTCAGTATTTATATTTTCTTTATTGGTTCCGGTTAATGAAGTGGCCGTCGCCTCTGTTTTTAAGATATCATTATTGATCTGGGCGATTGCTGATTCTATACCGGCCAAATCCTTCTGTGTTGTCTGTAGGGCTTTCAACTGGTTAGCCTCTTTTTCCGTACCAAATAAACGGCTTATTTTAGCGGTAAGACTGTTCCGGTTATATCCTGACAATGTATTTTGCTGGCGGGTGTCCCAGTAAGCGTCGCTTTGCTCTGATTCCTGGCTTTCAAGATTCCTTTTTCTTGTACAATTCTTCCAGTTCCTCCTGGTAAGCTTTCAACTTGATTTGTTTTTCCAAGGAAACTAAATATTGATCTATAGCCTCCTTGTTGTTGTTTATGAGCCTGCCTTCTTCATTCAATTCCGCATTATAATCCGGTATCAGTTCTTTTAATTCAGCGAGCCTTTGTTTACGGGTGTAGTTGGAAAGGTTCTCGTCATTAATAGCAGCTACAAGAGTTTTTATTTTTGCTTCCTGGCTGGCATATTCTTCATTCACTTTCTTTACGACTTCCTGGTGGGCCTTCATCGCCGCCGAAGCCTGTTCCGTCTTCTTTGCAAGCTGGTAGATAGCAACACCGGCTGCCACGAGTAACGCGAGCAGGGCCGTATATGGATTCTTCAAAAGTTCGATCCTCATTAACCGAAGGGCGGCGGTACATCTTTTAATATTCAGGTGCAGCAATGCCTGGGCCGCCGCATAAGCCAGAGTAGCCGCCCGGCTGATATAAAGCTGTACGGCGTGCGCTTTCTCTGCAACGACCGAAGCAAGGGTCGCCGTTTTAAAACGGGCGTGCCACATGGTAGCGATTTTCAGTCCTCCATAGTAGGAAACCAAATAAGCGGTAACGGTATAAGTGACAACACCCCATTTATTAAACATGTCGATCATACCACCCACACCTTCCACCATAAGCGTAACAAGGTCTATTAAATCCCGGAGAATACCCTTTGATTCATAGAAACGTAAAACTACCCCTTCAATAGTTGAACTTAGCCGGTTTAATGCACCCTGAACGTTATCACCCATTTCTTCGGACATAGCATTAAAGGCGTCTTCCGCACCTGTTACCGCATCGCAAAGTGCCAGCACGGTATCGGTACCGTTAAGGAAAGTGTTAAACGCTGCAACGGAACGTTTATCGGTCAGTTCAAGGGCCTTGTTCAAGTCTATTCCTTCGCTGTTTAGTTTTTTAAGTCCCTTTACCAGATCATCCAGGTTGTTAACCGGACCGCCAAGAGCAAGCGCGAGTTTGCCGCTACTGTCAGCCAAGTTAAGCAAAATATTACGTGTTGCCGTCGCTGCCGATGAAGCGTCGAAACCGCTGTTTGCCAAAGCCCCCAAAAGGGCGGTCGTTTCCTCGATTGTGAATCCGAAAGAATTAGCAACCGGGCCGACGGTAGACATTGCACTATTCAGGTATTCAAAATTCAGGGCCGAAGACGTTGTACCTATTGCCATAGTAGAAACAGCCCGTTCCGTATCTTCCGCATCAAGGTTGAAAATACGCAATGTTGCACCGGCAAGCGTAGCAGCCGAGGCAAGATCAGTGTCCACAGCCTTAGCGAATTTCAGCACGGAAGGCGTCATCGCTTTAATATCCTCTTTAAAAAATCCCAGCTTGGCAAGCTCTATCTGAAGTTCCGTTACCTGTGCGGCCGTATAAGAAGTAGTAGCACCCAGCCGGCGCGCTTCATCTGTTAAATCCTTGATACTCTTTTTCGTGGTTCCCAGAATAGCGGCCAAAGTACTGTTTTTCTTCTCGAACTCTATAATAGTACTGATCGCATCCCTTAGCCCGCCGACAATCTGTCCGGTTATCATTGCGCCGATAGTGACAAACACACCGGCCAGAACCGTTTTTATCTTATTCAGGGAAAGAAGGGAACCGCCGAAACCTTCCGCCTTTTTCGTGGCCTGCCCGTATGCTTTCTCAACTTCTTTCAGTTCCTTCTCCAGGGCGGCATATTTTTCCGGCTGCAAGGATTTCACCGTATCGCGAAGCTCTTTCCGCAAGGCGTTTGCCTTCCTTGCCAGCTGGTTGGCACTCATGGTGGTTTTATCCAGCCGTTTCTCACATTCGGCAATCTTCTTGTTATTCTCGCCGATCGTCTTATTATTTTCTTTCAGTTGCTCATCAAGCCTTTTCCATTGTTTACCGCCAGCTTTCCCGGTGGCGATTAAATCGGTCATAGCCTTTTTTATCTCCTTATTGCTATCCCGGAGCTCCTTGTTCTTTTCTGAAAGATTATGTATTTCCTTCTGCGCATCGGAGGCGTTCAGGGTTAACACCCATTCGATATAGTCAGGTTTTAATTTTGCCATAAGAGTAAATTTTATAAGGCAAAATTATCCTGGTGTAAAGTGGCGGAAAAGGACACAAAAAAAGCCCGTAGAACCATTCTACAGGCTTATTATACTAAGAGAAAGTATTTTATCTCTTAAAGGTAAAATCCGAAGGATCAAAACATTCTTTATCCTTAATTGTTGCCCGATCTATCATCCAGCAAATGTACCAGGTTAGAGGAACCGATATAAGAGGCGTCACGATAAAGGAAAGAAAGGCAAAAGCAAGCCACCCGGATAAAGTAGCCGGTTTATGCTTACATCCTACGAAAAAAAATATTACCAGGAAAAAGCCGATCAAAAATAAAATATCTTCGTATGTCATACAATCATCGTTAGTTCTTTACCGATATCTTTAATAGTATTTACTATTAGGGCCTCCCGTTCTTGTGAGGGCTTTTTTATTCCACTTATATATTGAGACATAAGGCTTTGACTTATTCCCATACGTCGAGCCACCGCAGAAGCATTTAGTTCCGGGTGAGAAATAAAAATCCGATATAAGAAAGTTTCTTCCTTCTTATCTTGAATAGCTAAACAATCATTCATAGGGTCTAAAAATATGCAGCTATACCAATTTCATATAAAAACTCCGGTGCAAGGTCGGCACCATTGGCCCATTCAATAGTAGCACGGGTTAAACCATATTGAACAAATTTTTCCTTATCCAATAACTCCCCGAAAACCTCACCTGTAAGATAAGGTTCCAAATTTACGATCTTTTTACTCCCGTCGCTGAAAGTAACAAGAAGCTCGTAATTCCTAATATAATCCACATCTATAACCCGTAACATAAGCGTTTATTTTAATGGTTCAATTTTATCTATTTTTTCCCCTTTTTGGGCCTTTTCCCAAAGAGAAAGTATTTCTGCCTCGTGCAAGTTAATCCACTCATTTACTTTTGCAATAACTTTAGCTGGAGCCTGACCGTCTACAATCCGATCCAATACGCTAATAGAACATTCATAATCACCATAAGTAAAATGAATATGTGGCGGATTATGATCTTTCCAATAGAGGAATATAATAATACCGAAGAATCTACAAATTTCAGGCATAAACTTTGTTTTATTGGTTACTGAAACAAAGATAGGTAATAAAATCATTACCTACAAATATTTAGGTATTAATTTTATTACCTATTTTAGCGAACTGGCAAACATTTCTTTTATCCTTTCCCTTACATAATCCTGATATTCATATTTAATCTTCCCGAGTGTGTCATGATACAGAATCCCGTATATCTGCCGGTTATAAATCTGGTAATTACCGTGTTTCTTCATATCCAGGAAGCGGGTATATAATGGAAGGTTAGAATGTGCAATTACTCCCTCGCCGTCCGGAACGACCGAATAATTCGGGTTCTGTAGTGCGGCCATTAATGCACCGGATCGCCCTTGTATGATCTCCCCGGTTCCCTGTACTTTCTTACGCTCACGGCCTTTCTGGTAAATCCGTTTGGTAGCGATATCCAATTGGGCTTGAAATATGTCCTGTATTCCACGCCCGATCCGGTCGGTAAAGAAAATCCGTTTTAAAATTCTCGGCCATTCAGTTATTCATTTTTTTTGAGAATCCGGAAATAATGTGCCTTTCCCCGGATTCATCCTTAACAGTTTCATTTTTCTTGTTTGAGGTATATTTATATTTCCAATAGGTACATAGCACATCATTTACACCTATTGTAATAATACCTATTATGACAGTTAACCAGAACCACGCAAAAGCATCCATTAGAATCTTGTTTTAAATGAGAAAGCCAGGCTCCACCCTGCAAACGTCCGGTAAAAGCCGGATTCCGGAAGAGTGGAAAGGCTGGTTAAATCCAGTTCCTTAGTGACAGGGCAACCGGTGGCAGAATCTTCTATCAGCATTTGTTTGATACGCTCCATAACCGGCTGTACCTCTTCGATAGTCTCATAAGCCCCTTTACGTTGGGGATCGTACTTGCTCATAAGGAAAATAACGCATAAATTATTTTCCCTCACATTGTCAGCCGAAAGGCTGGCACCCGTTCCCGACGGGATCAGAATAAAGAGCACCGGACATTCTTCTTTAGATAGCCCCTGTATCGTCTTACTCATTTCCTCGTCAATGGTAACGGGTAGCACCTTCTTTATTTCAGGAATACGTTTTTGTACGCCTTCCCAGTATTCACGGTAAACCTTTATATCTATCATATTGTCAATCCCTGATAACGTTTCGCCTCCCATTCACGGCGGGTAACAAGCCCCGGAAGAATCTTACCGCCCCCGTATATCCACTTTTTAAACTCTGCCGGTATGGATGGCTCATACGCATCCGCTCTGATCTTCTTATAAAGCGTTGATTTCTTGAATTTTCCGATACCTACATTAAAGCAAAAGCTTACTACCGCGTCAAACTGGTACTGTCCCAAATGAAGGGGAAGCGCGTTTACCTGGTTTTCTACCGCCCTGATATCCGATTCAAAGAAAGCGTCGGCCCGGGCCTCGGTGATAACATCACCCGGTTTTACGCCGATCGTGTGACCGTAACCGATCGTACATACTCCCGCGGCACATACATACGCTTTCAGGCGTAACCCCTCGAATTGCTTAATCTTGTTTTTTGTTCCTGTTGTCGTTCTCATTTCTTGTTACGTTTTTGGTGTAAATACTCAAACTTACATTTATACAGATAAAGTAATACATCCCAAAAGGGTGTATCGTCCACCTCCTTCTTATTACCGAACACGCCGGAAGCCGCCACTTCAAAGACTATTCCGGTCCAGCCGGTTTTATCGTCCGCCTTCCGGTCCTCGGATGCCAACTTCTGGAATAATATCCGAAAGTCGATAGCTTCACCACCAATATAAACCGGTCCGGAAAGAACCATTTCCCAAACAGCGGAAAAGAAGTTTACCGCATGAATGGCAAGCAAGGAAGGAACGGCCGGCATCTTCTCCGGGTCCTTGTACCGGTAAAGCTTTAATGTGATATCCTGGAAGATTCATTTATAGCCGGTTCGTCTTTTTCTGTCGCCGCCTGCTTGCTTTGCTGCAACAAATCCAGGCAATCACAAAAGTTACCGAAAGTAAGACCGTTCAGCATGTCACCGACACCATGCCAGCTCCCAAATCCTGCATCAGGTTACGCCCGGTTTTCAGAATGGCGTAACGATCCGCTCGCCCTCCTTACCGGTCGTATAAGAGAAAAAGCCGTCCAGCTTTTCCAGTTGGCCGTCCAGCTCCGGATGATCTCACGCCGGTACATGGTGTAATCCGCTTTCATGCCCAGAAGGAAAGAAAGCCATTTTACGCGGAACTGTCCGGGGCTGATCGTACCGCGGTTCATCAGTACCGACAATATAAGAAACTGCCGGTACTGCTCACTGCTGACTTCATCCAGGCATGAAGGAACCTCCGCCGTCTTACTATTATATGTAAACTTCTCCATGTCCGGACATTAAAAGGTTATTCCTTTGGATTGTACGGTAACACCCGGTATATAGTAATCCACCGTTTCCGACTGCGCATCCAGTTCCCTGATGATATCCTGCAATACATCCAGGTAAGCCGCCGCGTCCTGCTCCAGACTGTTAGCAACCGATTGCCGGGCCTCTTTTTCCGCCCGCAATTTATCCCGTACGGTTGTGCTCTGCTGTACCTGTACGATTCCACTTGGCAGAACTTCCACCGGTAAACGTTCAACGGCCTTTTTTTATGGTGAGAAGTGCAAGCGGGCGGCGTACATACTCCAGCAATTTCTCCGTTAAAACGGTATCGCCTTCAATCAGTTTATTATAACGGTTCCGGGTGATAACAGGTATTATCTGCCCGTCCTGGACTTCCCGGATCATAGGAATAAGCACCAAGAAAAGCCGGTGACTGCCGATATTATAATATTCATCGAACGTTTCCTTATTCTGGATTAGAAGCCGGTTTATAGCCTTTTTCTTAATGCCGTTCATCCAGAAATCAAACTTTTCGCGGTCCATTAACTCCACCAACGCGTCTACGGCTTCATAAGCCAGGTTCCGGATATTCTCTTCATCCTTGAACTCCTGTAAGGCGGTCATACCCGTTTCATTCTCTCCAAGGTGTTTGCCACGTCCGGCCGTTCCGTGTTGTGCGTCTAAAGTGGGAATGACCTTTAACCAGGTAAACATTGCCACCGCCTGCTGCATCAGCCGCAAAGTTTCCGCCATGCCGTCCGGTTCCGTACCGTCCGCATGATCTTCACGGTAATACTTATCTACCGCGTCTATGGGTTCCGTTCCGATGATAGCCTGTAAATCCCGAATACCCAGCGGTAAGATAGGTTCCCACTTGGTAAAATCAAGATCATTATCGATCAATCCCAGAACACGGACTATTTCACCGGCACCGTCACCGCCTTTATTAAATAACTTCGTCATTTGCTCGGTCTCTTTTTAATGTATATGGTTTCCAATTATCAAAATCCTTTGTGAAATTGTTTATTTCATCGTAGAACTCCTTATAAAAGCGGGCCAGCCCGGTATCTATCGTTATACAGGTCTGCTCCGTGCGCGGATTGGTGTTCACATTGGCCGAGCTTTCTATTACAAAATCAAAAGCGTTACCAAAACCGGCCATTACTTTAGCATGATTACGGAAGATGCAGACACGTGATCCGAAACGTTCCGCCACCTTCTTTAGGTATAAATAAACATCCGCGTAGGAACCTTGAAAGATTTCACCTACATAAAAATCCGCGTGCCCTATGTCTTTTCTCTCCAGCCATTTCTCCACCTCCTTAACATCGGTAATTGCCATACACCAGGTAGAAATCAGAACATATTCCACCGGTTGTTGCTTCACGATCACACGAAGATAAGTAAGGCTGTCAACGTCCCCATGACTGATACAGTGATAAGACGCCCCTTTCTCAAAATGCCAGGGCAAACACTCTTCCAGGTGCAGCTCCGATTTTATCCGCCGGTCAAAATGAACGTTTTTCGTCCGGCGGGCCTTTATATGCTTATCCGGGGTGTTATCGGCCCGGTTCTCTTCCGGTTGCCGGTCGCTTACCGGTTCTTCCGGCACATCTTCCGGTTTCGGTGTAAAAAACAGACTACGCATTTTCTTTCATACGGTTAGAGGGTGAAACGTTCTGTTCCGCTTCCACTATGGTACGATAAAGCCCTACTTTCGTTGCGGTACCCGGAAAGTTGGCATTAATATACTGCTGTAACGGCTTACAAAGGATCATGTCCGGAATAGCCGTTTCAGAAGCGTTATACACTTTCAGGCTGTATAATTTCTCCGATCCGGAAGAAAGTTTGTTTTCTATAATCAGATTTGAAAGTACCGGATCAAGACCGAAGCCGGAAGTGGCGGCAGCGTCCGCCTTATTGGATATCTTAATCTGGGCGTCCACATAATCCTTTATCTTCTTATCCAGTGGTTCCACCGTCCAGCCCTCAAAGTTATTCGCTTCCGGATTCCAGAATTTGGTCGTGTGCATGTATTTTCCGGCGTTCTGCCTTCCGGTAATGTTGGAGGCGAATTTCTCCATAGCTTCGTCCTTGAAATCTTCCAGCATCTGGGCCGTGTATTTCTCGCCCGTACGCTCGCAAACCTGTTTTATACGTGCTTCCGCGCGGTCCCAGTAAGACTGCGGCGATTCGATATGCAGGGAAATGGCCGAAGCGTTTTCGTTATAGGCGATCAGGATAGCGGCCAGACCGCCGGCAAGCTCCAGCCAGTCAAGCGCACCCAAAAAACGCGGTGTACTCATAAAATCCTTGCAAAAGGAATAGATATTATAATATTTCACAGAAACCGGATATTTGAACGGGTGGGCCGGATCAAAGACCGGGTAACGGTAAGTATAGGCCGGATCAGGATAAGGAAAGTCGCCCACAAGTACTTCCTGCGGTTCATCCTCGCCGTCGGGAGGATATACCAGGCGGGCCTTCTGGTAGGGAATATGTTCCAGCCGTACCAAACGCCCGGGATTGCCTACACGCGGCGCACGGTTCCGGACAAACTTTATAAAAAAGCCCTGCATGTGTGTTAAGTCTACGAGTGAGCGGTGAAGAACCGTCGTGTAATCCCACGACTCCAGGTCGGCGGTTATTTCCGGATCGAGTTTCCAACGCCGGTAAAAACGGTTATTCTCTTCGTCGATCGCATCCTCATACAGCCGCGGGCCTTCTCCCCACTGTAAACCGGCTATTTTACCCATAATACCTTCACCGGCGTAGAATTTATCCAGTAAACGCATGACCTCGCCCGGCATGTCGTTATTGTCACCCATGGGAACGATAAAGGTACCGTTTACGCTGATCTTTCGCGAAAAGAAAGCCCCCCGCCGGTTTAACTGGATGCTGGAAGGTTCCCAACCTTTACCGCGGCCACCGATAGAAAAGGAGATCAAACCCTTGTCGGTGCCGGTATCTATAATTCCAAAGTTGCCACTTCGTCTTATTTCCATAATCTTAAATCGTTATTCTTTTCCCGTTGAACTCCATTACCAGACATTCCCAGCAATTCAGCGGCCGGCCCGTTGTGGTGTCCGTCAGGAATAGTTTATAGCTTGAATTTTCGATGCTTTCATCCGTCGCCTTTTTCCTCAAACGGGCGGCAGTAAGTATCACCATGTCGCCGCCGTCCCGCGTCTGACGGTTCCATTTCCGGAACTTGATAGAAAAGGTACCCCCGGAAATGGTAATCCGCTTCATCTGTTCTACCGCTACATAAAGGTTTATTTTTTCCATAGCCGGCGGATAAAGTTTTTAATACTGGCCCAGTTATCATGTACCAAGCAGAAGGATAGAAAGAAAAACATGAATTTTAGGAACGTCCATAGGCTACACCCGTTTGTAGTCTTTTCTTTTTCCTGGCTTTGTTGCTTAACGTCGGATTTACGGGTAACGGCTGTTTCCGTTTGACTGGTAGTTTCCTTATGATCCCGGAGGGAACTGCTTTGATTCTTTCCAGTTCTTTTTTCAGTTTTTCGGTTACTGAAATCAATTTCTTTAATTCTTCCGAGGCTGTCGTAGTCGATACGGATATGCGTACTATCTTCCCGGTAAACGTCAAGTACGTGCTCCTCATGGCTCGAATCTCTCCGCGCAAGTTCAATAACTCCGTCAGTAGTTGTTTGTTTTTCTTCTCCAGTTGCTTCTGTAACCGTTTTTCGTGTAACAGAGCGAGGAGAACGACAACCGTAAAAACAAGCTGCAAAACAAATAAGAATAAGTAGGTGTACGATTCCATGTCTCATAATTGATTTTAGTTATTAGTGTCGAAAGTGATAGATTTACGGTTCAGGCAATTTTTCACCCCGCAAAGAAACGGTTTCATGATATCCATTACGCGGGCGTTCTGCCTGATATCCTTTTCCATTTCGTTACATTTCTGCTGGAGTTCCCGGTACTGGCTCTCTACATCGTCGATCCGCTGTTTCAATTCCTTACGGTCATTCTTCATATCCTCAATCAGTTCCTGGTAAACCTCCTGTACTGACTTCATGGCGTCAGCTTCCGCCTGTTTACGGGTATACCGGAGAGTGAATAACCAAGTCAGGCCACCCGTGCAAAGAGCTGTAATAATCGCTGTAATTATCGTTTCCGTCATATTAGTAGAGTTGAAAATGTTACATTATAGTCCGGACGATACATACATGCGTCAAATAACCCGCCACGATCCCGGCCAGGTCTGCCAGAATATCCTTCCAGTCCCATTTATTACAGGGGGACATTTCATCCCCGTATTCCTTACCCAGTGAAGCACCCAGGGCAAAGGGAACACCATAATCACCCAACAGGGCACATATAGCGTAATTAATTCCGAAATGCTTCCATTTGTCCGTTCCTATTTTCATAATTTGAATCATTGGTTACTGCAAAGGTGGGAAGAACGGAAACGGACGAAAAGGACATAAAAAAGAGAGTGCCGGGAACCACCCCGGCACAAACAAACCCTAACCTGGGACTTAAACCCAACGGCTGCCTTTTCAGCCGGTATGCTAAATTGTTAATATTAAGGATTAGACAACTTTTCGATGTCTTTCATCATACGTAATAATTGAATCCTTCTTAACACCTCATTTGTTGGTGTACTTTCATCTCCTTTCTCTATTAGGAAATCGATTAGGTCCTCAATAACTTCGATGTAACAAGCGGAAACCGGTTCCGTCTTAGTTTGCCACTGTGTCAAAATCTCGGCACTTTCATCTGTTATATGTGCGCCGTTTACTTCTATATCTTTCATAACAAATCTTTCATTAAACGTTTTTAATCGGTGTAGTCTCTAAGGTAGTGAAATCAATTATTCCGGCCTGCCGGTATATCCCGAGGGCGACTTTCCTAAACCGTTCGTAATTACGTCTGTCAATGGGCGATAACTGCCACCTCTTCATGTCTTTCATCAAATCCGGTATATTATTGGCACTATTATACAGACAGTTGTTTTTACCGTACTCGTGATGAAGTGATACAGACTGAAAATCACCGGAGAAAACAACCAACCGCAAACGTTCAAGTTCAAGGAAAGCAAACTCATTGTTAACCTTCTCCACCTTATAGGCTCTTAATTCAATGGAAGGCGTGCCGTATTCACGTCTAACGAAAAATAGGATATCAGGATTATTTGTATTCATTTGGCACCTCCTTTTAAGTCTTCTAATTTAATATGTGAAATACTTGTTATACTTTCCAGTACCCCGTCGCATACACTTTTAACCCTTAATCCGCGGGAACCGTCTTTCTTGGGTAAATTCAGGTGATAATACGGGCGATTCCTCCAGAATGTAATCCGGAAAATCCAGCCACGAACTTTAAAAGTAGCATTGCTTATTTTATAATCAATCTGTATCAGATCACCCGGTTTAAATTTACTTTCTTGTAGAAACATTTCCTGTATTTCTTCCTTTTCCTTCTTTATTTCCTCAATCCTTTTATCATTGTTTTGTAATTGAGTAAGTAACACTTGCTGATATTCAGTATATATCATTCGGCACCTCCTTTCTTTTCTATCTGGGGACGCTCTGAAAACCTATATATTCTTTTAACCCGGTAAATGAAAAAATAGGCTACAGGCTTGTCACAGCCGTTATTATGTGTTTTAGTGTCCTGATCTATATGAATAAACCCGCTACCGGAAGATATTTTCAGCGGCATTGTTTTAGGGTATTTCTCGTTCAGCTCCTTTACCTTTGCTTCCAGTTCAGTTTTAAAAGCATCAAAGGAAATTTTATCAGGGCAAAGCGTATTACCAAACTGGTTTGCAAACTCTGCCATTTCAGCACATTTTCGGTTCTGTGGCTTATATTCGTTAAGCTCTATAAAATAAGATATCATTTTCGGCCTCCTTTCCTCGCTTTCTTGGCACGACACACACATATAACTGCACCAATGACAGCCGGTGGATAGATAAAAGTAAGACAGAAACAAGCGATAGCAGATAAGTAATAAGCCCCAGAAGTTGAACAAACAGTACATTCATGTTTCGGTTCCTGAAAATAACGATGTTGGATTGTGTTTACGTCCGTGCTACCAGTACGGAACGAAGGTACATAGCTTGTACCGGATTGAAATTCATTTTTCATAACGGTGTTAATTTTGACTATTTTACATGGGAAAGGCGGTTACCATTTCCCCTAATTCGTCAAAATTAACACCGCAAACCGTCCGAAGATCGGGTTATAAGTTTAGGGAAAGGCAACCGCCTTGTATTAAACAAGCACTTATCGGGCATAAAAAAAGCCCGTTATTTATTCGAGCCAATAACCGAGACTCACCGGACCGCACCAGCGGTGTTAACTTTGACAGGGGCAAATGTCGGCATTAAATTCTGAACAAAAAAAAAAAAACGTTAATAAAAGTTTATTAGGAAAGAAAGTTTCTCGACTCTACGATTCGTTACTTCGTAACAAAAAACGCCCACCTGATTAAGGGTGAGCGTTACACACTATAATTAATATTCTATTTGTCTTTTAAATTAATTCCCTCTTTTATCTGTTCATCAGAAGTTACCTTTTTACAAAGAATATAGTGATAAACAGGGTCTTTGCTCATTCCTTGTGTAGGTGTAACCGGATAAGCCAGTATTAGTTCCCAACCCAATTTAGCCAAATAGTTAACGGCGTCTATCATTGAATTAAAATTCATCTTTTCACCGTTTTCATCTACTAAAAAACGAGCATTTGGTGTTGCCCATTTTGCCTTCTGGCCGAAATCTACTTCTATTTTTACTTTTGTACCGGTTATATTTCCAGTACCCACGATTTCACAATAAGCCTTATACGGTTCTTGTGCAATGGCTGCCATTGTTAGTATGGCCAATACAATAACTAAAAAAAATCTTTTCATATCAGTAACTTAAAATTAGTGTGTACTTTAGTTTGTACCACCCCGTAAGTCCTGACGGTATATATGCAGTGTAATTTTGACGATTGCAAAAGTACTTAAATATATACATTTATAAAAAATATTACCCCAAAATCAATCAAAAATGAAAGGCAACCGCCCCAAAATACACGGTAATTCACCCAAAAATGGGCAAAAAATGAAACAAAAACGCATAAAAAACGCACTTTTTCGCGTAAAATTTTGGTCTAAATGCAGATAAACGACTGAAAAACAGTCAAAAGCCGAAGAAAAATTCAAAAACTAAAAAAATGACACCTTCCGAAGACCGAGCCGCTCAGAAGTCGGAAAGCAGTTGCCCTCCCCCTAAAAGGTGAAATATGACCTCTCCCGGAGGGGTACCCGTAACCTGGTAACACAAAAAACGCCGGAAAACCAATTTTCCAGCGTTACAAGGCAATTACCTTTTATGCCTGTTCTCTATCCATTGATCCACAAACGAGTCGGCCTGCAGCGTCCGCTTGCCTCGTACTAAAGCTATCCAGCCGGGGCGCATCAGTAAGTATTTGAAAGCGTCGGAGAAATTGGTGGATAACATCGGTAGTTTTTTCGGTGCCAGCTTTTCGGACTTCTTCACTTGAACACTACCTTAGAATTACCCCGGTATTTGATTTCAGCCTTTGCCTTTTCTACAGAACTAACCATTTCTTTACAGTTCACCGCATCAACCAGCAAGATAGGCAGGTTCTTGTTGGTACCGCCCATAATCTCCTGCATAAAGTCGTATTCCGCATCCTGCCGGATAACTGCCTGTTTGCGGCTCTTTAGGTTTACGATCCAGCCGGTACGGTTTCCGCTACCGTCTTTTTCTATGGCGTCTTTGATCTTACCCGCGTAATCCTCCTTCTGTTTTTCAAAGTTATTACCTGCACGGTCATAGTACAAATCCAGTTCTTTGTATTCGTGGTTCTGGAAGAAAAGAAAGGAACTGGTCGGCGATCTCCCGGAACCAGCCCGGCGGTATCTCAAAAAAGTTCTTATGTACCCGGTAATAAGCACCGTCCGGCTGACCGATCACCAAAGAAAGCATATTACCGAAGTCCATACCGCCTTCAATCGCTTTATCATGGTGCAGGTACCGGAGTTCCCGCGAGCTGTAAGCGGCTTCTCCAGACATGGTACCGTTATAATACTTATGTCCTTCACCAAACAACACATAGAAACGTAAATCCCTGCGAAGACCGGGACGCATACCCACCACCGACTTTTTAAATTCGTGAAGCTCCAGCGTACCATTATACAACCGCTTTAAATACTCTATCGTAAGTATCTCAACATTAGCGAATGAAGAAGCGTTAAGAAAGAACGTCTGCCCTTTTCTCAACTTCAACAAAGCCCGATCGTAATATTCAATATCCCGCTTCAAACGTTTCAGTTTCAAGGGGGAAGGCCTGTTCTTTCTTTGTTCCCGTAAAAGGGAAATTATCAAGTCATTACGTACACTTGCCGCCTGCACTATTTTAATGATCCGTTCCGGGTCCATTTGCTTGACATACCGGAAAAACCAGTCGTACTCGTTTTCGTCGATATCCGGCATATCGGTAGTAATGGTTATTCCCAGGAACAAATGGGAATGTCCGTAAGTGATCGCATCACCGCGAAGAATAGGCATAGCGCGGTTTACTTTCATTTCCTTGTCGTACTTCGCTTCATCATAAAACAGATGTATTACAGACTTTCCGGCAAGCAGCGAAGGGTTATCCAGTGATCCCATGAAAATAACGCATCCGTTCCAGAAGCTATAAACATGCTTGTAATCATCTACGATAACCGAACATTTACGCCGCCAGGATTCAGGCGGGCGGGTATCTTTTACATAGTGTACCCCTTCGATCAGGCCCATAAGTTGCCAGCCCTTCTGTACGGCCGGCATTATATTATCTTCCAGGTTACTGTAGGTATTGGCAACAAAAGCGAACGCACCGCCGGGCATTTCTTCCACACACCGGGCGGAACGCCTGGCTTGTATAACGGTAGATTTAGCCATACCGCGGCCGTCAATAGATACAAGGATAGTAGTATCGATCCAGTCCGTCAGAACCTGGATTATATGACCGTATTTTATTTCTACATCATCGGCGTTACTCACCTTCGTTATCTTCCCCGAACTCTTTGATATCATACAACATACGTTTTTTCAGATCAAAAGCTTTAATACGCGCATCCTCTTTTATATTATCACGTACAATAACAGGAATTTCCGGTATCGCGTCGATAAACTCTTCCAATTCCTTACGGTCGATTTCAGGAACACCCAGATCCTTACGGCTGGTAGTATAAATAACCGTGCTTTTCTGTGAAAGCAGTTCCTCCGGTATTTCGGTCTGTTGGTCCTTATAACATCCGCGAAGTTCCGCCGCCAGTTTCAGAAGGTTCTTAGCCTCCTTTACATTACCCATAAGAAAGACGGTATTCGCCCAATTTTCGGCCTTTTCCGCATACAGGTTGGCGAAAGCCTGCGGGCGTACGTTATCCTGTGTATAAAAGAAATTGAGACTGTCGGCGTACACCTGGCGGGCCATCCAGTCCGAAAGGCCGTAAGGCTCCGACTTTAAAGGCGGATGATACCGGCCTTTGTCACCAACTTGCCATTTATACGCATACGGGCACGAAGGCCCCGTACCATTTCCATAAGGCTGTAATATTCCCTTTCATCGGGCGCGAGTGCTTCCAGCGTACCGGTAGAAAGAATCCTTTGAATCTGGTTGATATCCACCTTGTCAAAGTCTATTCGTGAGGGCTTAATTAAATTCGTCGTCATCCATTTGTTCGATTAAACGTTCAAAAGTATGTCTTTTCCGTACGGCCTCCAGCTGTTTTATAGCTTCCACGTTTCCACCTTCCGCCGCTTCATGGAGTTTTATTTCAGGGGCGGCACGTGCTACGAGAATCCCTTCCCGGATCAGAAAGTTAACAGAAGTTCCCACCGTTTCCGCATCCCGGACAAAAAGCCCGACATCTTCCGGAGAAAGCCCCAGGGAAACGGCTATGTCTTTCGAAGAATACCCTAAAGAAGACAAACGCCGTACATCCTCTTGCTGCGCATCCAGGTAAATACTATCTACCACCGTTAAATCGTTCATACGCATCTTTTATTCGTTTCTGTGCCGTGAAATAATAAATTTCGTCCTGTTCCATTAAAACAAAGTTCCGGCCGCTTTCAATGGATGCCACGGCCGTAGTACCGGAACCGCCGAAAGTGTCCAGGATCAAATCGCCCGGCTTTGTACTGTCTTCAATCAGTTTACGGATCAACGCCACCGGTTTTTGCGTGGGATGAACCTTTTCACCTTCTACCAGTTTAGCACCGGACGCAAAAGAACGGATATTATCTATTATGTTTGTGGCACCAATAGAAACACCCTTTCCACAATGAAACAAAATAAGTTCATGTATAAAGGCGTAATGATTACCCGGCCCCGACTGTTTATTCCAAACGAGCATGTTTGACGCGCCTAAATACAAGTCAAACAACGGATAATAAAAAGCATATCCGCGCCAGTCCGTAAAAAAATACACGCAAGCACCGGGTTTCTTCACCCGGTTAAACTCCTGAAACAAATCCCGGTAAAAGGGTTTACAGATAGACAAATCTTTAAAACTGCCTTTCTGCCCGTTATGTGTCATTCCCAGGAAATAAGGCGGATCGGTTATTATACAATCTACAGAATTGTCCGGAACACGTTTCAACGCCTCCAGGCAATCCTCGTTATAAATTTGGTTTGTTATCATTGGAAAGTTGTTTAAGCCGGCTTTCTTCTTTTTCTATCCGGAGGGTTAATGTCTTGAGCTGGTGCCCCAGCTCCGAGCGGTCGCAAGGGTGAGAAAAACGGCCCCGGTCCTTCATGATCCGTTGCCGTTTTCCTGTCAAAGTGGCAATAAGTTCAACTACTTTTTTTTTCGCGCCTCGATTTCTTCCTCTATGGCTTTCTTTGTAGTCTCCACTTTTGGATCATTGCAAGGGCACTCGCTTTCTTCTTCTCATCATCCCCGGCCTGTTCCAGTTTCGCCTTATTCTTTGAAAGGTTGGCACGAGCGTTATTCAATGCCTTTTGTATGTCGATATCCGAAAGATTCTCGACACCCTTACGGACGGACAAACTTTTTACCTTCTCACATTTACCCAAAATCTTTCCGTTTTCCCGGTAATATTCCAGTTCGTCCCACATTTCGCGGTTAGTAATGAAATTTTCCACAACCGCCTGCGCTTCCTGTGCTGTAGAAAGTGAACTGACATCATCCGGCGTAACCTCCAGACGGGCGAAAGCCTCCTTATACTTCCCGTATGCGGTGAACATGTCGGAAACAAGTATTTTCAGAATGTCGGGGCAATCCGGAGAGTTCAGGAAGGTAAATTTCTCGCGGAAACGTATCATTTTGGTTACGGTTTCCGGAGCCGCCTTGTATCGTTTCTCCGCCTCTTCCAGTTCCTCTTCCAGCTCTTCCACACGGTCGGCATTTTCATCCATGGAAAGAACCTTATCCCGGAAATCGGACGAAACGAGTTCTTCCACGCTGACGCCGAAAGATTCGGCAAGTTCCAGCAGCAAATCATCGCTGTATTTTACCGGCATTTTTGGAGGTTCCTGTCGGGCGGGTTCCATTTTTACCGCGGCCGGCTGTTTAGAGTTGCGCCGGATCGTCTTAAATTCACGTTCGGAAAGCCCGGCCAGCTTCCGTAGTTCCTCTAAAAGAATGGCCTTCATCGTTTCCGTTTCTCCCTGCCGGCGAAATGACTTCTTTAGCATACGGTTGATACCGTATTTCTCGTACAGTTCCACGCCTTGAATAAAGTTACGCGGACCGGCCAGATAGGTAATAATTTCCTGTTTCATACTATATAAAATTTGATGATACAAAGAAAAAAAAGGCAATTACCCCCAAAAAGGACAAAGGGTGGCCGGGCATGTGCTGCCGGTCACCCTTTGAATGATATGAAAGCCGTTTACTTACGCCTCATAACGGCTTTGTTCAATCCATTTCATAGCCTCCGAACCGTCGTTAAACGCCCGCAATGTCAGTTGGGAACCTTCGGAAGCGGTAAACGTCTTACCGCCTTTCAGAAGGAAATTACCGCCTTTTTCCACTGTTGGCGCAACGCCCGAACATCCCATAAGGGTAATTACCGATCCATGACTTCCACCGGTAACACCGGCTATGGCCGCACCTGCGGAAAGCTGGTACTGCCCGTCCGTCTGGTAATCTATATCTGTGGCCCCGGCTTCCACTACGGCCACCGGTTCTTCCAGGGTGTCGGTACCCCGGTAAATGGCGATATCATCCCCCTTGCTGATCTGGGTGAAAGTAAGTTCGTTCGTATTCGATTCATTGGAACCGGTGTAAGAAACGGATAACTTACACGGGTTACAGGGCGTTCCAATCAGATCGGCAGGCTTTCCGCTACAATAACGGAGCACAACGATACATTTTTTAGACAGCCAGTTTGTCTTAAACTCGCGAATCTCCTGTTCATTACCGGGATGATTGAACTTAACGGAAGGCGTATAACCTTCGGCATCGGTTTCCCCGTCACTGTTGGAACTGATTTCAGCGGTACCGGGTGTCAGGTAAATACTGATTGCATAACGCCCCGCCTTCATTACGATATCCTCCTCGATAACCACGCCGGCCTCGTTTCTTGGCGGAAAAGAAAGAATATCGTCAACGTCGTAAATTACGAGCTGATCCTTGGGCTGAATACCGTTACCGGGATTGCCGGCTGGCCTTCTTACGCTTGCTTTTACGTATGTCATAACTTAATGATTTATAAGGTTATAAAATGGAAGGGATAAAGTACCCCTTCCGATTAATTTAGCCTCTTGCCACTTCGTAGAATTTACCGTCAGCGGCTTTCGCCAATTTGATGAACTTGCCTTCGGAAAGCGTTATAGCTTCGGTTAAAACAAAGTTTCCACCGCTGGCAATGGTAGAAGCATTTTCAGAACCGTTTCCGTAAATCGTGTAAACGATTCCGGCTTCTGCATCGGTAAAGTTAGTGATTGCCGTTGCCTTTGTATTTACACCGGTAACGAATACTTCACCGTCAAGCAAGGAAGGTGTCGTTTCATCCGGCGCAAACTGCAACGCATCGGAAGAAGCGCTTTCGCGGCCAATCTCGATAAATTTACCGTCGGCACGTTTCATCAGTTTGATAACGTCCCCCTTACCAGGCTGCCAAGCATCGGAAATAAGTTCAAAATTTCCGCTTTTCTCGATCTTAACACCCTTATCCACGCTTCCGCATTTCAGGGAAATAACCGCACCTACCGGAGCGTCTTCAATATCGGTAATCGTAAATTCGGCCGTATTGGCTACGGTAACAATGGATGTATGAAGTTTGGCCGACGGGTTCTTGTCCTTGTCAGCATCCACGAAGTAAGACGCCGGGCGGTCATACTCATTACAGAAGATCATCTGGCGCGTATAGTCCATATCTTCTTTCTTGGTGTACTTGAATCCCACGGCAATAGCCCAGATACTTTCACGCCAGTTACTCCAGACTTTCAGGCTCCAGTCTTCCTGCTCCAGGTTGAAAGCCGTCATTTCACCCGGCTTATCCTCGTAGGTTTTAATGTTACCTTCAAACGTCCAGAAGATACGGTGGTGGTTGTCAGCATTGGGAACCGGAATAATCTTCACCGCCGGATATTCCTTCACATACATGATGTTAGCCTTGTAATCCTGGTTCTGCCCGTAATGCAATTCATTGTATTTATGATACAATACAATAAAGTGCGAAGGCATATAAAGTGCCAGGTTACCGCTGTCACGAAGAACCGCCGGGATCATGGAAGTACCCTTGTACACTTTTTCACCGATGTTTGCTTCGGTAATTTCCCCCCAATTCGAACGGCTTGATCTGGTAAACGAGTTTTCCGTTATTGATATCGGTATGTCCGTTCACTTTCTTGTTCAGGAACTCATACAGTCCGTCAGCTGCAGCAAGTGCTTTGCCGGGTTCGTTCAGATTCGGGTCCTTACGGATTCCGTTAATACGGCGTTGTTCACGCTCGTTATGCAACTTTTTGGCGGTTTCGGCCAGGATATACTCGATAAAAGACCACTTGATAGGGTTTGAACCTTCCTTGTTCAAAGTGCCGATCCAAGTTTTCTCCAGGGCCTTTAAATTTTTGAAACGGTGTGCAAACATCACGTTGAACATGCGCAGGGTTTCATCGTCGAACTCGTAGGAACCTTTAGTCACCTTATCGAAGTCGGATTCCTCATTACCGGCCTGTGAAAACTCACCCAGCCAGATATTAACCAGCGTAGCCAAATCCTGATAACCGGATTCAAGCGGGAAAATACTTTCAATGGAAGGAAGTTCCATTAAAAACGACTGCAAACGCTGCTGCCAGGGAATACGGTAAAAGGCCCCGAGGTCCTCCTTCAAACGGCTGTAGTCAATGGAACTTGCTTTCGGAAGAGCGATCATTTCAAAACCGGCAGCCTCCATTAACGCAGCTTTAGCGCGAAGGTTATACGGGCGGTCCTCCAGTGAGAACATTTCACCCTGCAAGCCCCCCAGCTGCTTTTCGTCCTGGAGATTGAATTTCCCTTTACCGTCCGCCTGGGCGTTGTGTTGTTTCCCTTTGCCCGGATCATCTTCCGCAGCGGCCGAAAGTTGAGCGATAATACCGGAAAGCTTTGTTATTTCGGCATCCTTCTTGGCAATTAACGCGGTGTTGTTCCGGTTCTCGTCACGCTGTTGCGTCTGCAAGGCTTCAAGCTGTTCCTGCGCTTGTGTCAGACGTGCCGCAGTGTCACCCAACAAACCACGAAGGAAAGCGGTAGTTTTAGGTTCCTCGGTTTCCTCTCCCTGGTTCCCGTCTTCGGATTCGTCCTGGAAATCGTTTTCGAGGGACGCTTTAAAGTCCGTGAGGAATTTTTCGGTAAAACCGTAATTTTTCAGTTTTGCCACTTCCTCGACCGTGATAGAGTTTTTGTCCTCTACCTTGCTCCATTCCGACAGACCCAGCAGGGCCAGAATGTGAGCGGAAAAGCTCTTAAATTTCATATATACAAAATTTTGAAGTTAATACTATATGTTATACATCTCATTTACTTTTCTGACGGTGGCCTGTGCCAGTACCCACTTTACAGCGTCTTCCAGCGTGCCGAACTGGTCTATATAACCGTTTGCCACGGCTACGTCGCCGGTGAATATCTGTCCCCGGAAAAGGGGAAGTTCCGGATCGTAGGCAATACCCAGATTCCGACTGATCGCATCACAGAAAATACGGTGCATGACTGCCAGACGTTGTTTTATAGGCTCTTCGTTGTTCTCTTTTTCAATCGCGCGGGTTTCATAGTTTTTCAGATCGGCACTATCCGGATAGATTTCCCGGTAATCAATGCCCTGTTTCCTAAAATATTCCTTAAAAGATTGGTAAGTAAGCATGATCCCGACGGAACCGACTTCACACATAGGGGAAGCGATAAAGGTTCTACCGGCGGCGGTTCCCAGCCAGAAATGGGCACTCCCCATGGTACCGGCCACATAGGTAGCTATAGGCTTGGAAGATTCGGCAATCATTTTAGCCGCCAGGTCCACATGTGCGACCATACCGCCCGGCCCATTGATCCAGAGTACCGCACCGCAAATCTTAGGATTATCGAAAACATCCCGGAGCTGCTTTTCCAGGCGGTAAGTCTCCCAGGAATACAAGGTGCCTTCCAGGATAATGACGGCCACACTGTCAGCCGGCAATGTCTCATCGTCCAGTTCCCACCGGTTGGCAAGGTAAGGCGTAGTAGCGTAGGCGGTTATTTTATTATTGTCGAGCCGTTTTTCGATCGCATCCAGGTTGCCGGCTGCAACACACGGCACAAGTAAGGAAAGCAACCGGTAATAATCATTATCAGCGATTGCCCAAGGTGCTGTAAAAATCTCCTGTATTTTGTCCACGTTCTCTTTTTTACGGCAAAGAAAACGCCTATATAATAGGTAGAGAAGGACTGAAAGGAACCTACAGGAACGCATCAACGCCCGGACCCGTACCGGACAGGGTGCAGTTATACAGGCCCCCGCCGATCTCAAAAGAAAAGGTAAGCGGGTAATCGGGAGAACCGGAAACACGGGTGTTACCCGTTTCGTCAGTATAGAGGGCGACAAAGGGCGTCGCTTTCAGGTTTTCCAGGTAAAGCGTCTTATTTTGCGACACGTCGGCAAGCTTGAAGGTATGTTTTTTAGTATAGACGTCTTCATTTTTGCTGTCACCCGGTTTTAAGGTTCCCGGTACGATCATAAGAATATCAGGTTTTCCGATAGAGCGGATAACGACTTTCGAGAGCACGACGCCAAAATGGATAATGTTGTAAACGGGAACCAGTTGCAGGCTATGGGCGGCGGATATTAACTTTCTTGACATAATTACAGATATAAAGTATTGATAATCAAACATTCAGCATTTTTCGGACGTTTTTCAGCCAAAAACCGGACAAAAAAGGACAAACAGATACAGTTGGTAGGTAAAAAATAACTTGCTTTTTTACACTTTTTTCGGTTATACGCCCTTTTCTTCTTACGCCTGAAACTGTCCCGCCACCGCTGGTAGTTTTTCAGCAGCCCGTCTTCCTGAATGGAAGAGATATCATACTTTTTCAGGAAGGTAAAAACGGTTTCCTTAAACTCGATTCCGTGCAGGTGCTTGTTTTCGTCCATGAGTTCGTGCAGCTCGGCCCACATCAGGGCACGCAGACGCTTTTCAAGAATGGCGGTACCGCGTACGGAAATGTAATTGAACTGTTCCGGAGACTTGCCGCCGGCAAAATTGGCCTCCCGGCGGTCAGGCAGCATAAACTCCAGGTTGCCGCGGTCAGCCGGACAATTTACCGGCCGTTTCTCCATGAGATCGTAAACGGTCACATAGATATCGGACGAGGAAGGAAAACGGACGGTACCGACCGTTTCGTCGTAATATTTGCCCCGGACATACTCGGCCAGGTAGGATTCGATCTGTATTCGGGTGGTAATCATAGCAATAACATTCCTTTTTAAAGGCAAAGATATTCCTTTATCGGCTGTTGGTCTGCCATTTACGGGAAAATGTAGGCTTTCAGCCGTCATTTTGATAAATATACTCCGGGAGAATAATTATAATATGCCTTTTCCAGCCACCACACACCCGACATTTTCTCTGCCAGGCTGTGCTAATATAATTCGGTACTAAATTTTTGTAATTTCGTAACCGGGCAACCGACAAAGGTAAAATCCTGTATCTTAGCAACTTAGTAACGTTACTAATTTCCGTTACAAAAAAATGGCAGGAAAACAGTTTGTAACCGGGCTTACCGGTAGAAGATAAAAAGGCCGGTGTTACAAACCGGAAAAATTCGTAACCGTTTTGTAACTGCAACTTCGTAACCTTTATTTCCTATTTATTTATTTGATTTTCAGACTTTTTTCTTTCAAGCAAACAAAGGTTACAAGGTTACTAAAATTTTGTATGAAATAGAGGTGGGGTATGGGGAGGGAAGCCGGGCGGGACGCATCTGTTTCCATACGAAAAGAGGGACCGACACATTCGTATCTGGTCCCTCTTTTCGTATTTTATACCGGCTCCGATCCGTCTTATACGCGATGTTTGCACCTGCTTAAAATCCATTTCTTTACGTCCGGGGGTATATAGCGGTGCACGACGGCCGTATAGTCTTCGTTAAATTCATACTCCAGGTAGTTGTCGCCTTCCAGGATAAAAACACAGGCGTTTTGATGATCCATTCGAGCTGCTCGCCCGAATAGCGTTCCAGTGCCAGGACGGTACCGGGTTTCATACGCTCCAGATAGCGGTAGACCTGTTCGGCGAATTTCCGGAACCTCTCGCCGCTGTTCCAGAGCGCGGTAAACTCGGACATGCTGTTTAATTTCAAATGCGCGTTATTCATTCATCCGGTCGTTCATCAGGTACAAACATGAGTGTCGGATCGGCCGGTTCCGTTCCACCACCGGCAGCCGTTTCCGCCGTGCCGCATGAACGCAGATAGATCATGTCGGCGGCCTTGCCGTCGTTATCCTTACGTACAATACGCCCCTGGGAGTTGCAAAGGTCCTTCGGGTTGAGCTCGTCAATGTAAGGGCAAAGGGCCACAAAGCCTTTGAGGGCCTTTGTAAAACGCTGCATCGTGATTTTATTCACACCGGAAAAGCTTTTGTAATCAGCAAAAGCCTTTTCACGGACGATAAAGCTGTCCAGGTGTTCGCTGTCCGGAGAGAAATAAGAGTTCGCCCAGTCCTCGAAGTTATTGCCCATATCGGCCTTGTATTTACGCCTGATAATGTTTTCCATGGGCGGAAGCAATTTTATAGATTCCTCGCAAAGGGAAAGGTAAAAACGGCAGCACTGCAAGAAGAAATTTATATCGGCGTTCCACTCGTTCTCGCTGTAAGTCTTGGAAAACAAATCCTTACCGAAATCGTCCCGGATAGAACGCGTTTCCCGGTAGTCGTTATCTTCCGTACGCTGGTGGTAGTAGTCGGAGAATACCAGGTACAGCAAACGGGCTTCCGTAGACGGATCAAAATCAATAGGAACGTAATTAGTTGTAAATCCCAGCTTGGCCGATTCCTCGAAAGGTATAGTAAACGACTGGTTGTTCTTCGGGTTCACGGTCATATCTGATGTGATGATATCGTAAAACAGGCCCGTATTAAGATACCGGTCGCAATCATCCACCAGGATAAAGTCGGTATGCTGGTTTACCTGGTCGAACACATGCGGGTTATCCATTAACTTGGGATTACGGCCGGAAAGCTTGACGGTCTTCATAAAGTAGGAAAGGGCCTTGAACATGAACGATTTGCCCGAACGTCCGTTACATTCACCGTCTTCACCGATCTTGTTATCCATGGCCTGTGGTGCCCAGGCACGCGAAGGGGATTTATAACGGTGCAACATATAACCGATAGTAAAGATCTTGTTGATAAGGTTCCTTTTCTGTTCGGCCACTTCTTCCGCCGTGAGGCCTTCCCCCCTCGATATCGAATTTATGTTTTTCCCGGTAGGATTCCGCTTCCCCCACGCTCTTGTCATCGAAATTATATTCCAGTTCCTTACGCCAGTAAACGCGGCTCGAATTGATTACATAACCAAAAAAGTTAGACGGTACGGCATTGATCCGGATATCAAACACATCGTTCCCCTCTATGTCTTTTTTACGGGAAATAGTAAACATGTCTTCCATAAGACGGACTTTGTGTTTCAGGACGTTCTTCCCAAACGTAGTGGGACAATGTGCTGCCGTTGGCCGGATGTTCCTTTATACCGGTACCGCTTACCTCCATGCTGCAACCGGGAAAGAAGAACATCTGCGTATTATGGGTATAATTGGTAAAATCCAGTTCGATCTCCTGCAAGTTGTCCAGGGCCGTATCTGACAGTTTGGGGCTGTTCAGAATAAGATTCCTTATATCGCGGGATAAAAAGCTCTCTTGGGCCCACTCACGGATAAACTTCCGGATATCCTTTGCCTTTATCAGTTTTACGATATTGCCGGTAATACGGATGTATTTCGTTGAACTGGAATTTTCATCATGAAGCGAATAGAAACCGTTAAGACGTAAAAAGTAGTGAAGGCAGTCCGCGTCTATATTGTGATCCCATTGCCGGGATTTCTCGTTAAACTTGGAATACCAGAATTTGGCGGGCATGGCAAGCGTCATAAGGTTACGGAAATCTTCGTTCTTGCTTCTTAATTCCATGAAGTCCCGGAAGTCCTTACGCGGTTTGCCCCGCTGGTCCCGGTAAGTGGTAAGCCAGGCCGGTAGCCAGATCGTATGGATATCGATAAAGCGTAATGCAAGTTCCGTACCCTTCACCCTGCCCGTCGTGTCGATATCGGGTATGTTATACAGGACTTCAACGTATTTCATGATCTCCTTGTAATCCTGTTCGGAAAGTTTATACGTCTCCGAATTAAACCAGATCGGGGAAAAGCCCAGCGATTTAACACACAGGGCGTCGCGCTCTCCGGAACATATAAACGCCTCCTGCAGCTTCTGCTCCTTATAGGGCTTTTCCGCATTGGCCGGATTCTTTTTAAAGCGGCTTCCTCCCTGGAATTAAATTCCCGGTATAAGGCTTTCAGTTCGGAAAGGCCGTTTATATAGTCTTTCGGCTTGACACCTTCCGGGGTGTAGGAAAAACGCCACTGCTTGTCCGGATTCAGGGGCTCGTATATTTTATAGAACTTCACTTCGGGCGTGTCACCCTCGGCCGGTTTTACCAGACATTCGCGCATAAAGATAGGGTATGTCGCAGTCGCGTATTTATAGGTTACCTCGCGATTTTTTACATACCCTATATATTTGGCCGAATACCAGTGCAGGGCCTCGGCGTTCTCCTGGGTGACACGGGGGCCGAGTATGCGTAACTGATCCGGGGTGAGATGATCGGCAAGCTCGAAAAGTTTAGTACCGTCTTTCTGATCCTGGGAGGCCGGAACCTTACGGATGTCCGGCTTGTTTACGTTACGGTTGAGTTCATCGGTTACGTTGTACATGGATGCAAGTTTAAGGATAGCCTCGTTAAACCGGAGGCCTTCCTCATACATGCAGATATCGACGGGGCTTTGAGCCGTTCCGGTATCGCCGAAATCCGTTACCTTATAAACCTGCTGGGAACCTTCCTTTCCGAATAACTTGATACAGGCCGACGCGTCGTCTTCTGACGGCCGGCGTTTGAAATGGCGGTTGGTTCCGACACAATCCCGGGCTTGCGGATAATAATGTAGAATTATATCCAGCCCGTTGTTGGTTACTTTGTAGATGTCTTCTGCCTTTATCATCGTTATAAAGTTACATGGTTACTTATTCTTCGTTGTCTTCTTTCCGTCCCGGGCACATCTCCGTCCAAGGTTGATACAGGAAAACGAATAATAACAGCCAAAGAAAAGCGGTTTTACCCGTATAATAAATGACAAAGGCAATCAGTCCCATAAAGGCAACCACGATAATAGCGTGGGCGATGTATTTTAAATTTTTATCTTTCATTGTTCAAACATGTTATACTGAATTGAAAAACCGAATTTGCTTAATCTCCTTTCCTGGAGAAGGGAACGTTTGTCATGTGAAGGCATAATGGCCACCAGGTGCTTTGTATCGAACCGGTAACCTTTCTTCCGCATCTGATAACGTAGGTTTCTTAGGCGTCTGTCTTCTTTCATGGCATTTCGTTAAGATCGTCTTAGTTTACAGAAGACTCGGCACACTATCGCAAAGGATAGCGTTTAAATCCTCCTGTATGGTTTCCTGCTGCTCCCTGTTCAAATGTACCAAGAAATAACCTTTTCCGCCGGAAAGATTCTTAATCTCCGCCAGATTATACTTCCTGTCTACCGCATCCACGAACGCAGGGGATTCCATGGGGCGGAAACTACTGAATATTTTATAAGTTCCACTGCTGCCTTCTATTCGTAGCGTGGTTAATTCATCGGGGGTGGTAATTGTTGATTTCATTACTTATTTATTTTTAATTATTCGACTTGTTCCTCACCTTCACGTATTAGGGTAAAAGGTAGTTTGGTACCACAATTCACACAATAAGCTGTTTTACTCTTGTTTAAGGAAACTCCATCGGAATATTCCCCACCGGAATATGTACCGTCAGAATTATGCACACTCGTGTAACTCATTCTAAACAGATCACTATACTGATAACCGTAAAAACCATTGCAATAAGGGCAAGGAAGCGGTTGTGCTTCAGTTACTTTTATGGAGATTTTTTTGCTCATTTCTGTTCTTGATTTGAATTATTTTTCACCACTTATTTTTAATTTTACCAATTCACCAATAGGATAGGTCGTATGTTTCGGTCTGTTTATTTTCACTTTATGAGAAGAAAGAAACAACGGAACAGATTCTATTCGATAGAAAGTGTAGTAAGCTTCTTTAGGAGCTGTTTTTTCATATTTCTTTAAATATTCTTCTGCTTTATTTCTCGTATCAAATGCGGCAAGGATAGAAAACCAAACGCCGTCTTCTTCGTATTTTCCGGATTCCCTTTTAGTTACTATGTAAATTTTGCTCATTGTTGTTTATAGCTGTGCCGGAGGATAGCATCGAACTACCAATAACGCCCGCTTTCGCCCTTCGGGGTTATCTCCACACTCCGGCGGTTATTATATGGAGCGGCAAAAACCGCCCCGGTTATTTATTCACTTTTCTCTTCCGGAAGAAAAACAAAGTCCGCCCAAATATCAAGGAATTGTCGACCGCAATACGCTGCCAGTTCCGACGTTTTGAAGGCAAGCCGAACGCCGATGTTCGCACCCGCGCTCGATGAATCGTGACCCGCGTTCGCACACGAAACACCGCCTAACGCGCTCGCGCTGTAGCTCGACCGATACACCACACGAGACTTTTCTTCCTCGTCTAACTTGTTGTATTCTTCCCTTGTATAAAGAATAAACCAAGGATAATAACGGCATTCATCCTCTGTAAATTGAGGTTCCCAGCCTTCATTTAAAGCCTTGACAATGATACGGAGTTTCAGGAAAGCCAGAACGTCAGGTTCAAGACCGAGGGATATTTTATCTCGGTTCCATGCTTCTGCATCGATGCCAATTTCACGGCAGGCGTCCTCAAACGTCTTAATACGTTTTCTTACGTCTTTTTCTGGTTCATCAATAAGAGTTAAGATTCCATTTCTCCAGACAGCTGTTTTACCTTCCGGAATTTCAATTTCTAATTTCTTTGATTTCATTTTTCTTTTATTTATTGGTTTTCACTATGGAAGATTTTTACGCCTGTGACTTCCTCGATCTTATCCTTTGCAAGTTCGGGAATACGACAACGACTACCTCGCCAATTACGAAAGGTATGTAATGGCACTTTACATGCTTCTGCCAATTTAAGGGACATTTCAGAAGATTCTTTTACCGGCAAATTCAAAAGGTACATTCTTAGTTTCTCGCCGTCATCATTCCTTTTTAATTTTTTTTTCGTCATACCTTTGTGATAAATATACTCATTATTGTTAACTTTACATAGCAAAGGTATAATTATTTTTACCACAGGTGAATAAAATTCACGTTAATAAAAGTTATAACAAAGGTGTAATATGGCTAATTTCTTGTTAATAAGAGAGTTATGCGAATTAAAGAAAATCACTATACGAGAACTTGCATCACGTATAGGAAAAGAAGATAGTAGCATACAGGCTATTGTTAGAAATGGATCAACGAACACAAAAACCATTGAGGCAATAGCAAAGGTTTTAGAGGTTCCTGTAGGTGTATTCTTTGATGATATTCCCATAACTGGAATAAAATCAAATGAACTTGATAAAGATGCAAAAATAGCTGATTTAGAAAGGATAATTGAGGAGAAGGAACGTCTAATACAAGTCTTATTAAGTAAGAAATAACCTGTAATAGATAAGAAATGTAGGCATATTGTAGGCTATACAATCATGCAAATAATTAATAATCAGGCGATTAAAAAACGTTACTTGAATCACTTTTATAAAACGCTGATTATCAACAGATAATTAGCGTTTTTGCTTTTCTAAAAAAGTTCATTTCTGAATTAAAAAAAATCAATCTACATAGACTCCCTATTCTAATCTGTATTTCACAAAAAAGATCGTTCCTACATCAAAACAGAACTATCTTATGACATAAGTATACTGCTGATTAATGTAAAATAGCCACTCAAAAAAAGAAGGGAGAGATTCTTTTTCACATAAAATTCATTTTAACTTGGTGCATTAAATTATAAAGTATATATGAAATATTCCTTTGATAATTTGGAAAGGTTCTGAAAATGAAAAAGGAATAATTCCTGAAAATACAGTTCTAAGCTCAATTTGTTGGCGTAAAATTTGCTAATACGTGGTTTTGTGTGTTCCTTTGTACTATATATTTTGCCTCGTCAATAAAGGAAACATATACTTCCGCTAAAGTAAAGATTGGTAAATATTTTATGGTAGCAATATATAGCGACTCTAAAACAGGATATCATTGGCTATATTCAAATAAATATGCTTGTCAATATGTTGACATACCATATCGATATAATCCATGGGACTATTCTGTGGTTTTCCCCATGTGATTTGCATAATTATGGAAAGATAGAATGGGTTTCATGGAATCAAACTCCTTATCCATATGAGTTTGAATTTTCAAAATAGGTCCATCTGCCGAAAACATTTAAAATCAGCAATACTCATTTCAAATCGGACTCTCTATAAAATAGAGCAATTTCTCAAGCTCTGAAAATAAAATATAGATACCTCTAACACTTTACTGTATCTGTTTCAAATTGCTAATAATAAAGCGATGAATTCAAATTCATCGCTTTTATTATTAGTAGATGGAAATATTTCCTTTACTCTTTTGTATTCTCATCCCCCATTATACCTGATGAAGAATTATCAGGAGCCTGATCTATCAAATCCATAAACTGATCCAGTTTAGGAGTTATAATAATCTCGGTCCGGCGGTTTACGAGCTTTCCTTCTGCCGTATCATTACCGGCTACCGGATTAAATTCACCTCGACCGGCAGCAGTCAGGCGTTTGGGATTTATACCATAAATATTCTGTAATGCCTGAACAACAGATGAAGCACGCAACGCACTCAAATCCCAATTATTACGTATATTCGTACGAGATATCGGATCGGTATCTGTATTTCCTTCTACCAGAATATCATAATCTTTGTAGTCCTGAATGATTTTGGCTATTTTACTAAGCACAGCCTCTGCTTTATTGCTAATTTCATAACTTCCTGATTTATAAAGCATGTTATCTGCTAAGGAAATATATACAACACCTTTCAATACCTTAATATCCAAGTCACGCATCTCTTCACGGGTAAGCGAACGGGTAAGTTTATTGACCATTACGAGATTCAAAGAGTCTGATCTATTCTTTTCTTTTAACCAAATGCTGGATGAAACGGTTTGAAGCATTGATCTCATCTATTAACTTACCCATATTCATATTCCCTTGAGAGCTCTGTGTAAGACTCTTATTCAAGATGCTTTGCATATCGGACAAGCTCTTGCGTAACTCACTATTATTCCGCTGCGCTTCGGCAAGTCTCTCCTCAAGACTTGTTGAACGTGCCTGATTTTCTCTTAGCTGCAATTGACTTTCCTGATATTCTTTTTTGCAACTTTGTATAATCAGTTTTTAAACCTTTAAATTGCTTCCTGACTTACACAACTCGCCAATACTATACATCCTGTCAGTACTAACAACGGTCGAAAAAGATTCTTCATAACTCTATTATTTTAATTACTAACTTTTTAAGTGACCAACTGCAGCCGTTTCCACAACAATTGCGTAAATCGGTTGGTTATGAACACATTTATCGAGATAAAGCTCGAACGACCTTATAACATTTCAAAAGAACGAAAAGTTTAGTATGTAAATAAAATCTGTTTTTATCAGAGTTTGATCCATCCTGCCAAGTTATCCAACTTAATTTTATAAATTTGCACCATACTAAAACATTACTGCGTGAAAAACAAACGTTGGATTTATTTAGCAATTACTTCCGCAATTATAGTGTTAGGATTGGCTTCCCGAAAACATGGTGATATATTGCCCGAATTTATCGCAGAGTATTCAGGCGATACGCTTTGGGCAGCCATGGTGTATTGTGGAATACGCTTTCTTTTCCCGTCATTATCTATACTCAAGACCATTGTTATTTCCTTATTATTTTCTTATTGTATAGAAATTAGCCAACTATACCAAGCAGACTGGGCAAATACTGTACGAAACACCACACTTGGAGCATTAATCTTTGGACATGGTTTTCTATGGTCAGATATGATCTGTTATACTGTTGGAGTATCATTATCCGCTGTTATAGATTCAGGAAGGATTATTATCTCCCAAAAAAGAGAAACCCCTAGAAAAAAGCACTGCAAACCTACTTTGTTTACACAGTGCTCTTTCCGATTATCATTTAAACTACCTATCACAATCTACAATGAAAACTATCGCTCAAAGGTAACTTCTTATTAGTGGAAACAACCTTTTATTTCATTTTCACCAGGTTCTAGTTCCACATTTTTCCATTCCAGAATAGCATACGAATCCGGTATTGCTTTTACCATAACTCTACCGTTTACAAACAATTCGGCTCCTGACAGATTCGTGAAAGCAGTAATTGTTTGCAAACGTTGTATACGTACTGTGTTACGTTTGCCTGTTAAATAAAGCATTGGTTCTTCCCTATTCCAGTTGGCCTTATAGAAGTAGAAAGCATCTTTACGAACTTTCCGGTCGAAGGTAACCAAACCTTTATCATTAATTCCGGGACGGTCTCCTTCAGTGCGATGTGCAGCGCCAAAATCAAACATATTCCAGACAAAGCTCCCCATACATAAGGACGGGAAGAGATTGTTTTCCAGTTTTCAATGTGATAATACGTCTGCCAGTTTTCAGGATGCCACCAACTGGTTGGTACAGTTTTAACCAACGAATCTTGTTGATGGTAAATACTTGCGCCGGCACCATATTCACTGATAGCAATACATATTTCCGGATGATCCTATGCATTCGATCCAACCATTTCCCCAAATCAGCGGGAGTGCCACCATACCATCCATCATAACGGTTCCAAGCAATAGCATCCGTTATGAAATTCAAATCTCCCATTTGATTACTTGCGGAGGTCGTAGGCCGGGTAGTATTCTTCCTGATGTGCCAGCACATTTAATTCTTTGATGTACTCAACCGGATTATCTCCCAACTCCGTCAACTCATTAAACAGCCCCCATACACAAATAGAAGGATGATTATAATGTTGACGAATCAGTTCTTTGAGCTGCTCTTTTCCGTTGGCACGGAAAGCAGGTAAATCCACAAAACCTTTATCATTATATCCACCAGGACCCACAAAAGGTATTTCAGCCCATACAATAATACCATTCTTATCCATCAGATCATAAAAATAAGTAGCCTGCGGATAATGCGCCAAACGAACAGCATTCACTCCCATCTCCAACATCAATGCCACATCTTCCTCATGGTGTTGCGGGCGCAGCGCATTGCCCACCTCACTCCTATCCTGATGACGGCAAACGCCTTGAAGAGGCAAATGTTTTCCATTCAGGAAAAAACCTTTATCAGGGTCGATCCGGTAAAAACGAAGTCCTAACGGTTGTGTAACACGATCTACCATCTGACCATTCCGGGAAAAAGAGTCACTTCCGCCTGATAAAGGAAAGGATCCTGACGACCATTCCACAAATGAGGCTGATCGATTTCAAATGTAAGTTCCTGCTGCATTACTTCGTTTCCAGAAAGATTCACATTCTTTTGTTCCTTCTTTCACCACCCTTTGACCATCTAACAGGCGTACGTTAAGCTCCACTTCCTGATTACCACTACTCCCGTTTGATAAATCAACAATAGCCCGCACCTTAGCATACCGATGGCTCACACTATCCTGTATCAGACGTACTCCGGGGAAGCATAATCCAAAGGAGAAATACACGTCTCATCAGTAATCAACAAATGTACATCACGATAAATACCTCCGTAAAAATTAAAGTCACCGACCAGAGGCATAATATCCAACTGTTCACCATTATTCACCCGTACTAATATAGAGTTTTCTTTTCCATATTCCACCTTTCCTGTGATCTCAAAGATAAAAGCTCCATATCCCCCACGATGCTCACCTATATGATGACGACGATTTATAAACACATCTGCAATGTTATTCACTCCTTCGAAACGAATAAAAAGACGTTTTCCTTTCCATTCGGGACGAATAAATAAATTCTTCTCATAATTACCAATTCCCCGTTTATAGTCTATCTTACCGGACAAAGCATCCTGCGCATTCCAAGTATGAGGCAAATCAACTCTTACCCCTGTTCCCTTCTGTACCTGATGCGAAAACCGGAAATTCCAATCATTATTTAGCAAGATATCCTGTCGCTGGGCAAACATCGACATTCCGTAAAGCATGAATAAAACAACCGATACCAAACGGCTGGACTGTAATAAAACTGTTTTCATATTATTTCTTTAATGATGACTTCTTTATTCTGATAAAAGAAGATAATGATTCAACCTTATTCTTATATTTTTTTTTCATCGACCCGATTCTTGTTTTCCTTCCCCCGTCAATCCGATGGTCAAACAACATACTGGCTTTCTTCACGTCGCCTTTCATCCATTCCCGCATAACTATAACGCCGGTCAACGGCATTAGCTCCTCCTTCCCACTGAATATAGACTTCACCTTTCGTCTTAGCTTTCAGATTCTTGAAAACCCCGGCAAAGCTTTGCCCGCTTAGCTGTTCAGCGGGAACAGGCAGTTTACAAAGTTCACATAAAAGTCGGGTACAAATCAACAAATTCCACCATCGATTTTGTTTTTCCTTTTTTCATTCCCGGCACACGGACAATCAACGGTACATGAGTAGAAGTATTCATCAGATTATGTTTACCTATAAAATCATGTTCTCCCAGATTCCAGCCATGATCTCCCAACAAAACCACAATTGTATTATCCGATAATCCCAGTTCATCCAATGCATCCAATACCTTGCCAATCTGTGCATCCACATAACTCATACAAGCATAATATCCATGTTTTACCTCCCGCTGGAAGTCAATATCACTCGTATCCGCAACCCGTGCATACGCATATATCTCGCTCGAATTACGAACCTGCTCCTCCGGCAATCCTTCAGGTCGGAAACGATTGGTAGCCAAAGGTATTTCCTCCCGTTTATATAAATCCCAATATTTCTTTGGGGCATTGAACGGCAAATGAGGTTTCCAGAAACCACAAGCCAAGAAGAAAGGTTTGCCAGCCTCCTTCATCCTTTTCAAGTCACGAATAGCTCGGTTTGCAAGTTTCCCATCATCATAGGCAGTATCAGGAACATCAGCAGATTCACAAAAAGGTCCCCTCATCGTTTTCGGATTAATCGTTTTTCCCGATTCCGAATTCATCCAAAGTTCCCATTTATTATATTCCGCCCAATATACATCATATCCATTCGGATGATTCCGGTAAGGAGGCTCACTCCACGAATCCGCATGATCGCTGATATGATGAAACACCTTGCCGTCCGAAATAGTATGATAACCATTCCGGGTGAACCATCCCGAAATAGGTATTGCTTCGGGACAATCTTTGCTGGCATAGGCGGAAAAACTAATAAAGCGATCGGGGGGTAATGAGGATATACACCCGTCAACAAACAGCCCGGGATGCCCCACTCACAGGAATATTACAATACGCATTCTGAAACAAGACGCCACTTGCCGCCAAACGGTCCATATTAGGAGTTTTCACTACATCTACCCCATGTAACACCCCAGTTCGGGGCGCATATAATCAGCCATTATAAAAAGCACATTCATTTGGGATGCATCCTGTTGTGCACGTAGTATAGATGAGATGCAGCAAGCTGTTCCACAAAAAACGCATATTTTATTGATATTCTATTTTTTCATTTTCTACCTTAAATTTTCAAGACCTGCAATATACTAAAATATTACAGGTCTTGTGCATCATTTCAATTTAAAATTACTTTGTCCATACCGGATTTTGTTCCAAATTCGTATTTAACGCCAATTGCTTCAAAGGCAACGGATACAGATAATAATGTTCCTGCCATCCAAGCGGGTATCAAAAAGAAATAAACATATCCTTCATCAGCACCTGCACCACCGTTACTTTCAAATTCTTGGCCGAAGCCCCTGTCACATAGGCACCCAGCGGTTGTTTGTTAACATAGTCTCCCTTTCTTCCACCTGCGCAAATCATCCAAACGGAAACCTTCGCCCATCAATTCAACTCGTCTCTCTACGCACTTCCCACAAAAGAGCAGGAACGGAAGGATCACGCTTCGGATCAAAAGCATCATTAATATCATTCACCACCATTTTCGCCACATTAGCTCTTGCCCGAAGTTTGTTAATAGACTTATCCGCAGCAGCCTGGTCGAACTTGTTCAATTCGCACATCGCTTCGGCATAGTTTACCATCACCTCACCTATACGGAACAGCGGGGCATCTGTTGTATTCACCCCATTCGCGTTGGTAGCTACAGTATGTGTATTATAATATTTCCATACCCAGAAGCCCATTTGGGAAGCGTTCCAGCCCTGTCCCCAGTTCATATTCTTAAAGTGAGGTTGTCCTTGCACGGTGAATCCTTTAAAGTTGGAAGACGGCAAACGATGATAAGTTTCACCGGAAATCGTAGCCATTAAATCTATAAATTCCCTGTCCTGTGCATTATCCGTATATTTCCAATCAGCCGTACTGGGTCCGTTTTCTTTCTTCACCATATATGGAGGACAGATCGTCAAATACAACCGGTAATCACGATCACGGAATTGTCCATACATATTCTTATCACCCCCATAACGGCTAGTCGTCGTGCTAACCGGTCGTCCATCCGTACAAAGATAACTGTCTACCGCGTCTTTCGTTGCCTCAATATAAGATTCACCTGTACGCACCATACGGGTCAAACCATGCATTAACTGTCCGGTTTCATAAGCCTTATACAAAAGAATACCTGTCACCCCATCCAGTGTTTCCGAATTAAACAACTCATCATATTTAGGATGCACATTCGGATATTGCTTAATCACCTCTTCAGAAGCACGGGCACATTCTTCCAGATAAGTATCCGCTCCCCGACAAACCATGATATTTTCTCCAAGTTCCTTCAAATAAAGCAAAACGGGAAATAAGAGCTTTCACCACATACATATTAATTGTATTTTTCCCATCCGCTTCGATATTACTGCCAATATGTGTTTCCGCATATTTCAAATTAGACAGAATATTGGAAGCCACCAAGTCACGACTATCACGTTTTCCATAAAGCTCGGGACTTTCCTCAGTCAAAGCATGCTCTACCCAAGGAATATCACCAAATTTAGAAAGCATCTGAAAGTATTTATAAGAACGGAAGAAATATCCCACACTTCTCCAATGCTCCCTCTCGGTTTCACTCATTTCCGAATGATCAATATTATCGAGCATCAGGTTAACACGACGGATATAATCATAATCCCAATCTTTAGACTCATCCGTAGCCTTTGCTTTTGCGATATGCCCACTGACCTTCATATCCATCCAATCCTTTTATCATGTTATCCGATTCAAAATCACCACGGAAAATTTCATCCGTTTGCCCTGTATCATACGTATATTCCGAAGAACACGTTATACAATCCCCATGTATACGTTTTAAAGTTGTCATAGGTAGTAAAGACCGATGCTTCTGTTTGCTGTCCTTTGGGATAAACCTCCAGAAATTCGTCATTTAGACAAGACGACATCAACAAACAAAGACTAACGCTTACACATAGTATATATTTATTCATAAGTAAGTGATCTAAAATATTTTTATATTCAGCACAAAATATTAATATTGTATCATGTTATTGCAACATGTAAATCATGAAACATATTAAAGTGCTCGAATTAAGTGAGGCTGATCGCCTCAAATTAGAGAAAGGCTATCATAATGAGCCTACTCATAACTATCGTATCAGATGCAAATCCATATTGTTGAAGTCGTCAGGAAAATCAGCTTCAGAAATAGCTGAAATATTCGATGTGACAATACCAACAGTATACGCATGGATAAAACGTTATAAAGAAAAATGGTATCAAAGGCTTGGAAACACGTCCCGGTCAAGGTCGTAAACCAATAATGGATTGTTCTGATGAGGAATTAGTCCGTAAGGCTATAGAGGAAGACCGTCAGAGTGTATCAAAAGCACGTGAAGCCTGGGAAAAAGCTTCCGGCAAAAAAGCCAGCGACATTACCTTCAAACGTTTTTTAGGAGCATTGGTGCAAGATATAAGCGAATAAGGAAACGCCCAAGGGGTACCCCCTCACCGCAACTCTACTCATACAAGAAAGAGAAGTTGCAAGAACTTGAAAGCCTTGATTCCAAAGGTAAAATAGAACTTTATTATGCTGATGAAAGTCATGTATGTACCGATGGTTATGTACCTTACGGATGGCAGTTCAAAGATGAGTATGTCTATATTCCATCCGAGAAAGCCGCAAGACTTAATATCTTTGGTATGATTACCCGAAGAAATCAGTATAAAGGCTTTACGACACAGGAATCCATCAATGCAGACAGGATTGTGGATTACCTTGACAGGTTCTCTTTTAAGGTTGAGAAGAAAACGGTAGTTGTTCTTGACAATGCTTCTGTCCATAGAAATCGGAAGATAAAGGAAATGAGAAAAATATGGGAGGACAGAGGATTATTCCTTTTCTATCTTCCACCATACTCTCCGGAACTTAATCCAGCCGAAACTCTGTGGCGCATATTGAAAGGCAAATGGATAAGACCTGCTGATTACAATACTAAGGACTCGCTCTTCTATTGTACGAACAGAGCTCTCGCATCTGTAGGTACGAACTTATTTGTGAATTATTCATACGTATAAAATTAATTTTGAACAGTTACTTAATAATTACTCTTTTAAGTTGTGAAACAATCAGAATGAAAGGTTTATACCGAACGAATACTGTCTCATATACGGATAGGTAAAACCACGTTGTCCTAAATCATCCGTGACAGAACGTTCCGGATCAAGTCCTTTCGGCAAGTGGTCGAACGTATAAAGATTCTCACCACTGAAGAACACAGCCAAATTATTAACTCCAATCTTACTCATCCACTTAGACGGAAAATTATAAGAAAGCGTTATATTACGAATACTTAAATACGATCCATCCTGTAGATAACGAGTTTGTACACGTGTATTGGCATCTGTATTTCCGGCCGCTTTCTCATAAATACGGGGAAATAACTATTCGTATTTTCCGAGTCCAATAATTCAACTGTGAATCATAAACGGTAGTCCAAGCATCATAATGCGGATAAAACAGATCGTTCATCACCCACAAATCTCGTTTACCAACTCCTTGCAGCAAGAATAACAGAGAAAAACCGTTCCAACTTGCACTACCATGAATACCATACTGATAACGCCGGGTATTATTACCAATGATTTTACGGTCTCCCGGATCTTTCGTTGTACTGGTACCACTGTTGATAATATCATTACCATCCAAGTCCTTTATATAATATATCTCCCGGATTCGGATTATAACCTTCCACTTTAGCAATACCCGGTTTCAGTTTGCCATCTGCATCGAAATCATCCACTGTGTACAAACGATCGGTCACATACCCCCAAATTTCACCCAGTTCCATTCCTACGCGATATGTTTCATTATCGTTCTTGTCCTTACCAAACAGTCCTGTTTCGTTGTTGTATTTAGTAATCTTTGTTTTCGCATCGTAAAGATTAAAGCCTATGCTATATTTCACTTTTTCCGATCTGATCGTTCCAGTCAACCGAGATTTCCCAACCTTTAGAACGAAGGTCAGCCGTGTTCTGTAAAGGGGCACTAATACACCCGGAAGTTCAGAGCCGGAGCAAGCATACCCTTAGTATCTCTACGATACCAGTCGAACACCATATTCAATCTGTTATCCCAGCCAGCCCAAGATCGAATCCGACGCATCAGTTGTCGTTACTTTTTTCCCAAATAAAGAAAAGCTATTGCTAACAAAAGCAGCTGGTTTCAAAAGTAGTAACTTTAATATGACAGTCCAATAAGCCTGTTCCATCCATACCGGGGAATATATGCGTAGAGGTGATGCTCTGATTTG
>VOFK01001095.1_pt1 | contig 47038 bp, 84 predicted proteins | sample 5384121 | NCBI WGS metagenome assembly VOFK01 (sample SAMN12384730, study PRJNA508395) | human gut metagenome | isolation source: healthy gut J | host: Homo sapiens | reverse complement strand
ATCTGTTGTACTTCGTTCAGTTACATGTGCTCAAACTTTGTTTCAGATGATGACGGCAAGCATATATAATATGCTCAAAAGAGTGCAAACGGACGTGCTTATCAATATGCCAGAATTCGCGAATCAGACTTTTGGATATAAGGCGAGAAGAAATATCAAAATACCGCTTTTCTATAGTGAAGACAGCAGTTTACACTTAGATGAAAACAGCGAAGTGGATAAGAAAGACAAAACAAGGTATAGAGAGGGTAATTATGTTTAATACTAACAGCAATTACTATACGAAACTCTGATTTGCAGCTGGAATTCGTCAAAGAGTGTATGTAATGCAGTGCAGTGGCATTTTAAGGCGATTACAATAAAGATACACAGGACTTCCATATATAATGAATAACACGAGATAGTTTGCTCTCTGAGATTCCGCAGAAGCGAGGCTTCTATACAACGTTCACGGAAGTAGAAAACGATTTGATTATTTATTGCGGTGACAGATGGGGCGATTTGCAGGTAACGGAATCGGATATAATCCAATGGGTACCGCTATCATTTTGGTAAAGAAGGCAAACCATTACTTTGCTTTAATCTTCATCAATGGAAGTTGGACGCTGAAAAGGTACTTGGGAGTCCGGAGGGAGTATACTTCTATTTCAATCCCGAATTTGAGGCGGACAGAAAAATATGCTGCTTTTAACACCAACGGGTTGGAAGGGTGCGTACGACAATGTCAGCTTAATTATTCTGTATCAATGCACGCGGAAAGGTTGACATCAGTAATTTTGTAATACAGAAACTGCACCGGGAAGATTATATTTTCAGATTTGTATCAAAGAAGCAACTGATTTACCTAATGGAACTTATAATACAATGACTGGTAGGTAAAAAGCAGTGGCGGACAAAATGCTTAATGGCAATGTATACGCACAAAGCGGTGACGAAAAGAAAACATATTCCGTTAAAACAAATATTGATGATTGGAAAGAAATTGTTTGTTGCAACAGATATAAAAGTGACAGACGGAAAATGTACAGTAGGACTATATTCGGACGCTCACGCAAATGAATGGGCACAGATGGACAATGTGAGATTAGTTAAAAATATAGAATAGAAATGCAATTCAAATCAAGCTTAAAACTAAAGCTTGATTTCTTTTTGAAAAATCAGAAATATTGACAAAATCGGTTATGTTAAACTAAACTAAGGTTAGAGGATACTAACCATAATTAAGAATTTAAAGCAAAGGGAGATATATTATGAGTACAGCGATTATAGTAGCAGTATTGATAGTTATAGCAGTTACAAAAAAGCTATTAAAGAAGTTATGCTAAAAACTGATTCAGGGGGTGTTGCGGCCTTCCGAACACGTTAAGAAAATTAAAGGTTGAGGATAAAGATGTGTCCATTATCCGTACTGTGTTCAGATAGGCATAGACGGAATGACTTGCAATCACTGCAAAAGCGAGAGTCGAAAATACAATTTTACAGTGAGGACGGCGTATGGGCAGAAGTTGATTTAAGCCAAAATTTAGCGACGGGACATATGAAAAATAATTTATCTGAATTATTTTTGAGAAAACTTGTTTCAAGTGCCGGATATATTATGACTACATACAACGCACAATAATATTTACGTTAACAAATAGCAGAAGATTAAATTCTTTCTGCTATTTTGTGCAAGACTAACTTTCTAATTTTATACATATGTGCTATAATAGTAGTAGTTAAAATATTTGAAGGAATGTATATAATGAAAAAGAGTAAAGGCATATCAAATCAGATGGATATGCTGAATGGAAGTATTTTTTGATAAAATTTTATTATTTGCACTTCCGTTGGCGATAAGCAGTATATTGCAGCAACTGTTTGAATTCGGTTGATGTGGCGGTTGTCGGAAGGTTTGCGAGCAGTGAGGCTCTGGCGGCGGTTGGAAGTAACAGTTCGGTTATAAAGCTTGTTGATAAATCTGTTTGTGGGAATTTCAGTCGGTGCGAATGTTGTCATAGCAAATTATATAGGGCAGGGAAAACAGAAAAAATTCAAGATGCAGTTCATACTGTAATGATAGTTTCGCTTATAAGCGGTGTATTTCTGCTTGTGTTAGGATTGATGATTGCAAGACCTATTCTTGAAATTATGGGAACACCCGAAAAAATGTAATAGATTTAGCGGTATTGTATTTGCACATTTTACTTTTTGGGAATGCCGTTTTTGATGATATATAATTTTGGAGCAGCTGTTTTAAGAAGTAAAGGTGATACAAAAAGACCTTTGTATTGTCTGATTATATCTGAGTAATAAATGCCTGTCTTAATTTGTTGTTTGTAATAGTATTCAAATTAAGCGTAGCGGGAGTGGCGATTGCAACGGTAATAGCTGACGGAGTGAGTGCGGTTCTTATAATATATTTTCTGATGAATGAAGAAGAAACAATCAGATTAAGGCTTAATAAATTAAAAAATAAAGAAAAAGCGAATTGATAAAAGTTATCAAAATAGGTGTACCTGCGGGCTTGCAAGGAGTGGTGTTCTCTGTTTCCAAATGTCTGTATACAGACTGCTATAAACAGTTTCGGCTCTGACGCAGTTGCCGGCTCTGCCACCGGATTGAACTTTGAATATTTTACATATTTTTACAATTAGTGCATTTGTACAAGCGGCAGTAACATTTACAAGTCAAAATTACGGTGCAAGAAATTTTAAACGTTGTAAAAAAAGATATTCATATACAGTATGATTTCAAATTATGTGGTTATATGCGGATTGATGAGTGCTATATTTGTTGTGTTGCGTGACTTCTTCGCAGAAATTTATACTACTGATAAAGCCGTTCTTGAATATGCGTCAATAAGGATGGTCCACGTATTGTTGTTTGAATGTTTGGCAAGCTCGTATGAAATAGGCGGTGCGGCATTGAGGGATTGGATATTCAATGACTCCGGCGGTGCTTACTGTTGGGGTCGTGTGTGTTTAGATTAATATGGATATACACCGTATTCAATAAGTTCAGAAGTTTTGAAAATGCTGATGAATGTGTATCCTGTTTCGTGGGTTATAACAGGTATTGCGGTGTTAATTGCATATGCAATAGTGAGGAAAAAAGTTGTTTAAAAGAAACATAATAAAAATTAAAAAAAAAACAAATAATATTTTTAAAATAAGGCAAAAAAACCGTTCATATCGAACGGTTATTTTTGTAACATCAATTACTTATTTTTCTTTGCTGCTTTTCTTTCTTGAGCAGCAGCTGCTTTTAGCTTTCATATCTGATTCTTTCCATGAAGCCCAGAATGTGCTGGCAATAAAGATTGATGTGTATGCACCTGCAAGGATACCTATGATTAGAGGAAGAGCAAATTCCTTTGATTGCAGATACACCAAGAATGTAAATAAGAACGATTGTAATTAGTGTTGTTATTGTTGAGTTGATTGTACGACCCATTGTTTCAAAAACTTACTTCTGTTAACCATTTCTGAAATAGTTTCATTCTTCTTACGTGACTTTGTGTTTTTCACGAATTCTGTCAAAGATAACGATTGTATTATTGATAGAATAACCTACAACAGTAAGCATTGCCGCAATGAAGTTTGTATTAAGCGGAATGTTTGTTATAGCATAATTCGCAGCCATGATAAGTACGTTGATTGCAAGAGCTATAACAGCCATAATAGCACTTCTCCACTCGAAACGAATTGCAATGTAAAATCAAGATACAGATTATAGCAAGCAATGTGTAAAGCAAAGCTTTTTCTTTTGAATTTCGTTACCGAAACTTGCTGATGCAGATGATACTGAAAGTAAATCATCATCTGAAAGATTATACTTATCTTTTAGTGCATTGAAAATTTCAGTCTTAACAGTTTCGTCAACAGGAGGAGTTTTGATTACTGCAACCTGAGGATTGTCACCTGTTTGAACTTTTGCTGATACAGTATCAACAGTTTTTTCTTGATTAAGTCAGCGACTTCTTTATTGTTGAAATCAGTGTGCATATTAATTTGCATTCTGATACCGCCCATAAATTCAACGTCGAAGTTAAATCCGCCGTGTACGATATATAGAACAATACCGGCAATAACAATTAGTGCGGGGATAAGCACGAATTTCCATCTGTTTTTAGTCAAATCTTTTCATTATTCTTCCGCACCTCCTTTTTTTGCTTTTGCGTTATAGAATAGACTTCTGTTTTCGATACCGATACCTACAAGTTGCTTTTAGAAGGAACTTTGTGATAACGATAGCAGTAAACATACTCAAAATAACGCCGATTCAAGTGTAGTAGCAAAACCGGTAACTGCACCGATACCTGAGATGTAAAGAACTACACAAGAAATGATTGTTGTAATGTTAGAGTCAAGGATTGCTGAGAATGCCTTATCAAAACCTGCCGAAACAGACGCTCTGATAGTTTTACCAACTTTTAATTCTTCCTTCATTCTTTCAAATATGATACAGTCAGCGTCGACCGCCATACCGATTGAAAGAACGATACCGGCAATACCTGAAAGACTTAGGTTAACATGGAATATACCCATTGCCAAACCGATAAGTCCGACATATATTAACAATGAAATATCTGCGATAAGACCAGGAATTCTGTACATAATAACCATAAAAGATCATTATAAGGATGATACCGATTGCAGCAGCCAAAAGGTTTGTAGGAAGTGCATTTGCACCCAAGTTCGGCACCTACTGTTTCCTGAGAAATAACTTTCATATCAAACGGAAGTTGACCAGACTTAATCTTGTTAGCAAGGTCTTGTGCGGTTTCAGGAGTGAAATCACCTGAAATTATACATGAGTCAGAATTGATTTCTTCTGAAACTCTCGGAGAAGAAATATCTTTTTCCGTCCATTTGAATTGAAATGTAGTTTTTGCCTTCACTTGATCTTGCGGCAGCAGCCTTAGTTGCGTCGGCAAACTTTTGCTTTGCTTCAGCATTAAATTCAACCTGAACGTAAGATTGAGCCGAACCTGTCTGTGAAGTCTTACCGTATTGGTAAGAAGCGTTCTTGATGTCTGTAGCACCGTCAAGAATTACGTTCGCCGTCAGCATCGTTAAATGTAAAAGTTTTGCTGTATCGCCAAGTAGGCTTGCAGCTTGGTCTGTTTCAAATACTGAAGGTATTTCAACAGTAATTTTTCCCGCCTTCGCCTTGAGATATACGTGCTTCTGTATATCCCCGCATTAGTCATACGAGTTTGGAAAAATTGATTCGACAACCTGCATTTGGTCGTCGGTCGGAGCGTCTGAATCAGCTTGGAAAGTTATAACTGAACCTCCGGCTAAGTCGATGCCCTTTTTTGATACCTGTTTCGCCGAACATACCGCCATATGAAAAACCAGCTATGTTAAAAACCTATAAAGGCTACATAGTTAAGCAAAATGGCACATACAACAACGAAACAAAGAGTGATAATGCTCTTCTTTTTTTCATTTGCGTATCCATTCCTTTCTTTGTTGGGTTTTTGCTCATTAAAAACCCATTATAAAATAGCATAAAAAGTTATTATATCGCTATACAACCTTTTCGTCAATAAAAAATTATATTACTATAATGTAACAAAAAGGTTACAATTAGATTAATCATAGGTATAAAATACTTGCGTATATTACATATTTGTTATAGAATGATTATAAGTAAAGAATTGTTTGGAATTAAATTGACAAAAATAGGAGAGAAAATGGACAGAAAAGAAAAAGATACTTTCATATATGTTTCAAAAGAATATATTCCGCTTAAATTTGCCGAATTGATGATTGTACTTGACGTACCGGCGGAAGATGAGGAAGAACTTCGCGATATATTAACCGAACTTTGTATTTAGGGTAAAATATATATGACTAAAAAAAGGCAGATATATGAGCGTTGAGGGAGAAAACTCAACGGTAGTAGGTAAACTTGTCTGTAATGCAAAAAGGATTTTTCGGTTTTGTAATATGTGACAACGAAAACGAAAGTGACATATTTATTTCCGGTGACGATATGGGTGACGCTATAAACGGCGACAGAGTTATCGTTCATATTGACGATAACGACAATGCAAAAGGTCACCGACAAGGTCATATAACCAAGGTGCTTGAACGCGGAAACAAGGTTATTGTCGGTGTTATATATAAGGAAAAAGATCGATATTTTTATGTGCGTCCCGATAACAGAAAAATATATTCAAAAATTATTATAGCTCAATCGGACGCAATGACGGCTCAAATGGGTGACAGAGTTGCCGTACAGATTACAAGATACAGTGACAAGAAAAAAAAAGATTTTCGGTGAAGTTATAAGTGTTCTCGGACAACAGGATTCGCTTAAAAGCTGCATTGAGGGTATTATATTAGGAAATGATATTAAGCAGGAATTTGATAAAGAAACATTAAATGAGGCTGATAAAATCCCTCAAACGGTGACGGAAAGCCAATTTGCAGGCAGAGAAGATTTAAGAGATATGATTATTTTTTCACCATTGACGGTGATGACGCCAGAGATTTTGATGACGCCGTATTCTCTTACATTAAAGGACAACGGGAACTATTATCTCGGTGTGCATATAGCCGATGTTTCGGAATATGTAAAAAGAGGGTACAGCACTTGAAAATGAGGCATACAAGCGTGGTACAAGCGTGTATTTGGCAGACAGAGTTATTCCTATGCTGCCGACAAAAGTCTTTCAAACGGCATCTGCAGTCTTAATCCGCAAGTGGACAGATTGACTTTGTCTGTATTTATGGAAATTACGGGTGACGGAAATGTTGTGAGCCACAAGCTTTGTAAATCGGTTATTTGCTCAAAAGAACGAATGACATATAATAATGTAAATAAAAATGCTTGAAGACGGTGACGAAGAACTTTGTGAGAGATACAAGCATATTTTGCCGACATTGAAACTAATGGAGGACTTGGCACAAATATTAAAGAATAAACGTACTTTAAGAGGTGCGATACAGTTCGATTTTCCTGAAAGTCATATAGTTGTGAATGAAAACGGAGAGCCGATTGAAATAGAAAAGAAGTACGCGGTACTTCAAACAAAATGATAGAAGAATTTTATGCTTTCGGCAAATGAAACAATCGCCGAATATGCTTTTTGGTCTGAAATACCGTTTGTATACAGAAACCATGAGGCACCGACACTTGAAAAGATAATGACTTTTAATGAATTTATACTTCATTTCGGATTGTCGTTTAAGGGTAAGATTGACAGAGATACACCTATTCATCCAAAGGCTCTGCAACAAATACTCGATACAGTAAAAGATACACCGCAGGAGCGTATTGTTGCGTCAACAATGCTGCATTCACTTATGAAAGCAAAGTACAGTGAAGAAAATCTCGGTCATTTCGGACTTGCGGCAAAATATTACTGTCATTTTACTTCGCCGATAAGACGTTATCCCGATTTGGCAATACACAGAATATTAAAAGATTTTCTTGACGGCAAGGTTACGGGAAACAGAATTTCATATCTTGCAGGTTACGTTTCGGCGGCAAGCAAACATTCAAGCGATTGTGAAAGTAAATGCGGAAACGGCCGAACGTGACGTTGACGATTTGATGAAAACGGCTTATATGTCATCATTTATCGGACAAACCTTTGAGGGTGTGGTTGCAAATGTGACTAATTTCGGTATGTTTGTAGAACTTGAAAATTCGGTTGAAGGTTTAATAAGAGTTGAAAATATGACCGATGATTATTATGAGTATGACGAAAAGGTAAATACGCTTACCGGCAGAAGAAAACAGAAGTCGTATACTACCGGTGATGTGGTAAATATAGTTGTTGCGAGAACTGATATTCTTTCAAGACAGATTGACTTTGTTTTAGCTAAAGACGCGGACCGTAAGTTACTTAAAAAGTTCGCAAAAACGATAGAAATTCCCAAATCGGAAAAACACGGTAAGAAGTCAAAAAGGGAAAAAAGAGTTTTAAGAAATACAATAAGAAGAAAAAAGTAGGTTTACAAATGGAGAAATTTGAAATTATAATAACAACATTGTTCGGACTTGAATCGCTTGTCGCAAGAGAAGTACGTCGTCTTGGCTATGAAACAACTTCAGTTGAGGACGGCAGAGTTACGTTTATGGGTGATAATGAGGCTGTTTGCAGAGCAAATATGTGGATAAGAACAGGAGAGAGAGTGCTTATAAAAACTGCCGAATTTACTGCGGTCACGTTTGACGAATTGTTTGAAAAGACAAAAAGCTGTCGATTGGAGTAAATGGATTGGCAAAAAATGACGCTTTTCCTGTGAAAGGATATTCCTTAAAGTCAACTCTTGCAAGCGTAAGGGATTGTCAGGCAATTATAAAAGAAAGCAACTGCTGAAAGTCTTTCAAATAAATACGGCATAGAATGGTTGCCGGAGGACGGCGCAAATTATCAAATACAGTTTTCAATTTTTAAAGATAAAGTTACACTTATGATAGATACGTCTGGCGAGGGACTTCACAAACGCGGTTACAGACAACATTCAAATGTTGCACCGCTAAAAGAAACACTTGCCGCCGCAATGGTTGAACTGAGTCATTGGAAATTTGAATATCCGCTATGTGATCCGTTTTGCGGCAGCGGTACAATTCTATTGAAGCCGCAATGATAAAAAGAAACATTGCTCCGGGAATAAACCGAGAATTTGCGGCACAAAATTTTGCGTGGATAGATGAAGAGTTGTGGGTTAAGTCCGTTGAAGAAGCTAAAAGCTTGGAAAGAAATGTGCCGCTTGAAATTTATGCGTATGATATAGAAAACGAATATGTTGAATTGACAAATGAAAATGCCCTAATCGCAGGTGTGGGTGACTTTGTTAAAGCGGAAAAAAGGTGACGCACGAAAAATTCACTTCGATATGCCGTATGGTACAATTATTTGTAATCCGCCTTACGGTGAAAGAATAGGTGAAATTAAAGAATGTGAAAAACTGTATAAGGAAATAGGCAAAAAAGCTTTAATGCACTTGATAAGTGGTCGTATTATATTATCGCGTCAAACGAAAACTTTGAATCGCTGTTCGGAAAAAAGGCAAATAAAAAGCGTAAATTGTATAACGGTATGATTAAGTGCAATCTATATCAATTCTTCGGAGAGCGTCCGCCTAAAACCAACAAATAAATTTATACCGATTGAAAATTTCAATCGGTATTTTTATAATGTCACTCTTTGCAAACTTTTCTCTATAATTTGCAATTCAAAACTTCTTTATAAAATTGTATAATTTAATTAATAAAAAGTAATTGTGCGAAAGGAGTATAACTATGAAGTGCAAAAAGTTATAAGTCTAATTACAACATTGGCAATGTGTATATCAATGTTTTCTGCTTTTTCTGTAACGTCATTTGCAGAAAATGATAATACATATTCGTGTGATTTTACATCACTTGTCAAAGATAATGCAGACACAACATACGGAACGGCTGATGATATATACGATATTGACGATTATACAAAAAGCAGTTTTAACGTATGCAGGAACATATGTATCGGCAGACGGAAAGGTTTTACTTAAAGAGCAGTAAGGTTAGAAATGCCAATTCGTCATACAGCAATGGAAGTTATGTATCATTTACTGCACCGTCAGACGGAAAAAGCAACGTTTGAGGGAAAGGATATAGGTGTATATATAGATAACACATATAAGGGTTATTCAAATGGTAATTATGATATGAAAGCAGGAGAAACAATGTATTTGGGTTACAGAAAAAGGAACTTCGTATCTACAAAATATTACATTCACACCAACTGAAACTCCCGAAGAAACTGTAACACCAACAGAAAATCCGATACAAACATCAAATCCACAGTCAACACCTAAAGCAGATGCTGAGAGAGAAGTCTTATATGAGGAGGATTTTGAAAACTGTACGGTCGGAGATAAAGCGTCGGGTAACAGTACAAGCGTTGACGGTTGGAAATCACCTGCCGGAACAGCAGAATTAAAAAGTGACAGCAATCAAACAATAAACAAATATCTTGCAGTTACTTCAGCTAAAAAGCGGTACTGCACGTTCAACATACAAAGGTATCACTGAAATTAATGATAATTTTGTACCTTGAGGCAGATATAAAGACAACAAATTATAAAACGAATGTTTCTAATTTTGAAGTTCTTGAAAAAACAGATTCACTATATATGAATCACGGTTGTTACAGTAATGCAAAGTATGCATTTAAAATGAACAGACCGTCAGACTTAAATAAATTTGTTATAAATAACAGTGTATCGGACAGCGGACTTTCACTTGGCAGATATGCTCAGCCGACTGTTTTGACAAAAAAGAAATACCTGATGATTGGATTCATGTAAAAGTGATAGGCGATTTTACAAATAAAACGGCTACGGCATACATAACGTCACTTGACGGAAATACGGTATATTATCACGGAAGAATAAATATGTCTGAGGATATAACATCATTTAGCTGTCTTGCACTTTTTGGCACCGTCAAGCGGAGTTGATACTTGCATTGACAATATCAAAATTTCAAAAGCACTTGATTCGATTTAAGCGAAGTATTCCATACAGTAAAAAATAAATAACAGTATTGATGAATTTTCACAGTATGTCTATGACGGTGAAAGTGTTGTAAATATACCGGATATGTCGGCATACGGTAAGTATTTTTGAGGGCTGGAGTGTTGACGGTCAACTATTAAGCTCTGACGATTTAAACAAATATCAAATTACAAAAGATACAACAATCACAGCACAAATATCACAAGATTATATTGAAAATATTGCAACGGTAGAATTTAATTCATTCCCCGACAGACAATATGCTTGTTATGGGACCTGATTCCGATACATATGCTGACAATGAAATTTCATTGAAGATTGTCGGTGAAAGAGGAACAAGCATAGTGACAAACCCCTGATTCAAGGGTAAAAAGATTATAAAATTGATTGGCAGTTTGACGGTTTCAGAACACTTGGCGGCAAGCCGACAGGTGAAAGCGGAACATTTCCGGGAACACAGGTGTATTGTGACAGTTACGGAAGTGTAACGGTAAACAGTGCAAATCAAAGTTCAGTCAATTTTAAACTAAAGAATACATCTGCTAACTATTATGGCATGGTAACTGCCACAGTTACATATAACGGCAAGACAATCAAGGTATCACACCCGTTGGTACTGTTAGCTGATACAGAGGCTAATTCTGATATATACTTGCCAAAAGCCGGTTATACCGTAGATTACAACAATTACGAAAACGGTTTAGTCGGATATACAACATCGCAAAACGATATTTTAACAGGCGGTTGGTCAACAGACGGCTCTGATAAGAGTAATGTTGTTTTGAAATCAGATAACAGCGGTAAATATTTGAGTCTGTCTCGTGAACTTACAGGAAACTCATCATATATTAACAATAATGTAGGGCAGATTACATCACAAACTAATTTTTGAACAAGATGTGCGTTTCGGTATAGACGGAACTATCGGTTATATAGGCGGAAACGTGACAGAAAGCACATCAGTTGGCTTTGAATTGTCTTTTACAGATTCAAAATTCAGCTTGAACGGTACAGAAATCGGAACAGGTGAAAAGAAATAAGTGGTATCATATAGTTGTAACAGCCGATCCGACAGTAAAGAAATGTATAGCAAAGATATATAACTTGGATTCAAACGGCGAGTATAACGGCAAAACTCCGTTAATGCAATCTGAATTGACAAACTTCAACGCAAATTACACAACAGGCAAGTACTATAGAATTACATTATCAAAAAGATAAATCAAGTTCTATAGATATAAATAACGTTAAAATTCAATCGGCACAGGTTGACACAGATTCATTTAAAATAAACGGGCAGGATACGGTTAATATTCCTACAAGTGACAGTGTAAAAGTGCCTATGACAGTATCTGCAAATATGACAGACGGTAATGCTGCATTCGGTGCAGCTGAATGGAAGATTGACGATGAATTTGCGGAGGGTGTTTCTGTTGAAACGAATAGCACTGATTCGTATTCGGCAAATCTTGTTGTAAGCTCAACGGCGTCTGCCGGCGACGTACCTATTAAAGTGACATTAGGCGGAAAGTCTGTAAACAAAGACAGTAAAAAACTAATCGGTACAAATGACAGTATTGCATTTGTAAAATCACCTGTCGGTGCACAAAATACCGAGCAGTAACAAATATGAGGCAGTTGTTAAAAAACGGAAATGCGGAAGTATTGACAGACAAGACTGTAACATACAAACTATACAATTCTGATAACACAACAGAATATACAGGCAGTGATATAAAAATTGCAAGTGACGGTACATTAACAGTATCATCATCTGCAAAGCCGACAGATATCTATGTTAGAGCAATCTCAACCGATTCAAATGGTAAAACGCTTGAAAAATCGGTTAAGGTAAACGTATATAATCTAAAATTCAATTTCACAACAAGTGCAAAAGACGGTTATACATCAGTTACTTCTTCAACCGAATATAAGGAAAGTCGTGGCTTTGGTATAGACGGAACTTGTGCAGACGGTGAAAAGCTATATGAGCGGTCAGAATTTTGGTTTTTAAACTTAACTTGACAGCAGGTGAAGTATATGAAATTACGGCAGTTTATGAGGGCACAATTAAGTGTGAAAGAGTAAATTCGTCACTTACAGGCTTTGAAAGAACTAAAAAGACATTAGAAAGTGATACATATAAGACGGCGGTATTCGGTGACGGTGTGCTGGATATTACATTCTCGGGTGACGGTAAGCTATCATCATTAACAGTTGAAAAAGTAGAACGCACAGCAAACAGTAAGCCTGCATGGTGGACAATAGGCGATTCTACGGTACAGCAAAACGGAAGTTGGGCTTATACGCTTAATAATACATTGTCTGATTATCCGAAACTATCAAATGTTATAAGTGCATTTTATAACAGCGGTCAAGCAGGACGTCAGCACCGTTCATATTATACAGAAGGTTTACTTAACAACGTCCTATGCGGTATTAAACCGGGTGACGTTATTTCGATAAGCGGTATGGGGACAAATGATACATCTTCAACAAAAGATGAATTTAAAGAGTATAATAACATTTATATAGACGCTATCAAAGCAATGGGCGCAAAGGTAATATTGGGCAGTTACACACCGACAGGTAATTACGGCTCAACTCAAGACAAGGTTTATGACGCAGATAATGTATTGTTCAAAGGTATGAGAACAAACAGTTACGATACCGCAATCAGAGAAGTATATAATGAAAGAGCAACAAACGATACAAATATTATAGGCTTTGTCGATATTGGAAAAATTGCAGATAACGTTATGACAAATGATGTACGAACAGTATATAATACTGCAATTCAAAGCGGAAAAACGAAATTGAGGCAAGAGCAAAAGCACAGGAAAGAGCCACGGCACTTATGAGTATGTGGAAAGATTATAATCATTATTATACAGATTTCTCAAACTATATCTTACCTCAAATAACAACTCGTGTGGCACAACTTGTGACAGGTGAAAAACAAGACGATATACCTCAAGTTATAAATCTTGAAAAGCCTGAAACGGAAAGGTTAAAAAATTACAGGTACATCAATAAAGAACGGTTCAATTTTAGTTGATATTGATAAAGGTTTTGAGGGCGTTGCAATCTGTGCGCTATACGATAAAGACGGACTTTTAAAAGCAGGTTGTCACTGAAACAGACAATACAGCCGAAAAAAACTTTGACACTTAAAAATGCCTGCAACCAAAGACGGATATGCAGTAAAAGTGATGAATTGGGACAGTTTGGATAAGATGAACCCAATCGGAAAAACACATTTGATAAAAAGTAAGCGATATAGAAGATTTATCAGACGGAGATGATTCATCAGAAGAAATAACATCATCAGACGAATATATAGACGTATCAGAGCTTACTTCATATGATAGCAATACATACAGGGTTTATAACGGTGACGGAACATACAAAAAAGCGTCAAGGCAGAAAAACGGAAAAGTTCATAATACGTCAAAATCAGAAGTGACGGTAGTGCCGGAGTATAAATTTGAATTTACCAATACTTCTTCATCAAAAGATGAATATATAAACGGATATGTAAAAGTCAATGCAAATTCTTATACAGAAGAAAAAGGTTACGGACTTGGAGACGGTGATTATCATATTAACGAAAACGGTTGCTTGCCGACAGGTGACAATACTATAAAAATAGATGTACCTGACGGTTTTTATGACATTACTGTATACAGAAAAGGCGGAGCGAGAGCAGATGTTTATAATAACGGTGTTCAGATTATAAATAATACTACATCATCGGGTTCACAAAACCGTCCGTCAGGATACGGTGTAATGTATGCACCGAGAATGGAAGTTACAGGCGGTCAGATAAATCTTGCAATCGGTAATACTTCGGGCGGAAACGAGAGAATTGCATCGGTTGAAGTTGTCAGAGTACCGCAAAAGTATAAAAAGCAAGTTGTTTGGATAGCGGGTGACAGTGAATCTGCAAATTACTATCCACAAAATGTAGACGGTGACGACTTGGATAACAATAAAGTTATGATGACAGGCTTCGGTATGCAGCTTGAAAAGTTCTTATCACCGACAAAATATGCGGTTGCAAACTTCGGTCAGCCGAGTGCTACGGTTAAGACTTGGTATAACGAATGTTTTGAATCGGTTAAAAAGTTAATTCAAAAGATGATGTTTTTGATTATTGACTTCGGTATTAATGATTCGGTAAGTTCATCAAATAAGATTACTGTTGATGAAATGGAACAGTATATGAGTGAAATGGCGGCTATGGCGAAAGAAAAAGGTGCAGTACCTGTTCTTGTAAGCCCTGTTTATAACAGTAAATATCAGCACAAAACATATTTCACATACAGCACTTCAACAAAGATTAATGATATAACTGAATTTGCCGAGAGTATCGGTGTGGAGTGCATAGACCTTAATAAATACACTCAATTATATGTAAATCAAGCCAAAAACAGATACAAACGATACAAATTGGGCGGTTAATAATTATCAGGTAGGCGATAACCTACACTTGACACAACATTCCGCTTTGCTTGCGTCATCATTTATTGCGGCAGAATTAAAAGAGTATGGGATATGAAACAACCGATTATTCATATACATATAAAGATTTATCGAGTCTTTCTGCCGACAGTGACAGTAAGGTTATCAGAGGTGAAGAAAGCGGAGTGACAAGAGTTTATTCCGTTGCAGAGGCTGAAAAGTTTATAAAAAGCCAATACAGAATCTTTACCGACAATCGAAAAAGAAGTGGGACTTCGCAGAAAATACAACGGCGACAGAGGGTGAAAATGTACCGGTTGTGTCTGGCTCTGCGGCTTGGAACGAAACGAATCAGAATATTAAATTTAATGCAAATGTAACTGCACCGGGTACTTTGTCATTGAAATTAAACCCTGCAATAGGTAATAAGGCGAATGTTAATTTTGATTTGTATGTCGGTGCACTGGGCGGACAGACGTTTACATACGAAATTAATGACAGTGAGGGTACAAATCTTGTAAATTGCTCATTTAACGTATATAACGGTACAGGAAGTATGGTTATTGGCAGTGAGTGAAGAAATTGCTGTTGACAGTGATGTTACATCAGCGGTATCAAAGGTAAGCGGTGACGGTATGTCATCGTCAGTAACGCAAGTGTCAAATGAGATTAATTTTACAACTAATACAGTTACTGTAAACATAGGCTCAAAATCATTTACCGGCAAGCTCACAGGAGCAGAAACAGGATTGATTTCGGATATATCGTTTAAGTCGGAGCGTTCAAAGAAAGCTGACAGAAGTATATATCTTGACAATCTTGTAGTAAGAGAATATGAAACCGATTCATCGGATACAGACGAAACTGCGTTCCCTAAGTTTAAAAAAGCGGAACATATACAAAAGACGGAAGTACAATGAAATACAGATATTATCTTCCTGAAAATTATGACAGTTCAGTATCGTATCCGGTAGTAATGTTCTTGCACGGTGAAACAAGAAAGGGCAACGATAATGAAAAGCAGTTGTATAACGCACAAGATTTATTTGATAAGGTTATAGAACAGGAAAGTAAAAAATCCTTTATTCTTGTTGCACCGCAATGCAGTGCAGATGGTAGTGGACTGATTTGTCGGATATGATTGACGGAGTTGTAAATGATATTCAAAATCAGTATAGTGTAAACAGTGAGAAAATATATATTGCTGGTTATTCAGAGGGTACAGAGGGCTGTTATAAGGTTATCTCTGATAATCCCGATAAGTATGCAGGAATAATTGCAATAGCAGGAAAAGGCGATACAACGTCGGCGCAGGCAATAGCAAAAAAATAATACAGGCGTAATGATTTTTGCGGGCAGCGAGGACGATACGGAAATTAATGATTCTTCAAAGGCAATATATAAAGCACTTGTCGAAAACGGTGCGACGAATGTTGAATATAAAGAAATTTACGGTGAAGGTCATAATATTCTGAAGTCAGCTGCGAATACATCAGGCCTGCTTGATTGGTTGTTTGCAAAGAATTTAACAGACAATAAGACTAAAAATACAAAAACTGTTGACTTGGCTATATTTATGGGGCAGTCAAATATGGCAGGACGTGGTGAATACGCTGACGCGACAGAATGCCCGATAGGCGCAGGGTATGAATTCAGAAATGTATCAAATGCAGATATGTTATTCAGTGTATCAGAACCTTTTGGCAAGAGTGAAAACAACGATTCTATAAATGACAACGGAAGTAACGGTGTAGACAGAAGAAGTGGGGATATGGTTTCATCACTTATGAACAGCTATTATGCCCAAACAGGTGTTCCGATTGTAGGAGTTCAAGCATCAAGAGGCGGTACAAATATAGGATATTGGAATACTGCGGCACAAAAGAATGAGGCACAGTCGCGACTTACCATTGCTAAAACCTATCTTGAAGATAACGGTTATACTGTAAATCATATCTTTATGGTTTGGTGTCAAGGCGAAGCAGACGCGGATAAAATTTATTCGGGAAGTCAGTCGGCAGTGTCATATAAGTCACAGACGCTTAATGTGTTTGAGTATATGAAAACAGTGGGCGTTACAGATATGTTCATAGTTCAAACAGGTCACTATAACGGTGACGACGATACAGACGGCAAACATGATGAGGCATATGTCACAGTACACGATGCACAAGCAGAACTTGCAAGTGAGAATGATAATGTTTATACAGTAGGTTCATTCCTTGAATTTAAGGAAAATATGAAAGACAATTATCATTTTCACCAAATCGCATATAATACAGTTGGCATAGCGGCAGGTAAAGCAATAGCAGAGATATACAATAACTAAAAAAGTATTCTTTTAGTTTTGTTAAATACAAAATGGTATAGAAAAATTTATTTAAGCGGACGGAATTAAATTCCGTCCGCTTTTGCGTTATCAAAAAATCGGAAAGTCAATAGCGGATTCTATCAGCAAAGAAGAACTCCAACTGAGAATGAAGCTCATATCCAATCACGACGGCGACTAATCCATTTTTCATGACGTCCATTATTGCAAGGTACAGCATTTTAAACAAACCTAAATATTTCAGGCATCCCCAAGCGGTTTGTGCACTTATCTGCACAACTAACACGATAGAAAAATTTAAAATAATACACTTTTTAAAATTTTACATCTTCTTTTCGATTTTTTCCATTGAAGATATTAATGATTTTAGTTAAAATAAAGTCAACAAATAAACAAAGAAAGGAATGAGAGATGTCTGAATACATTCTTGAGCTAAAAGGAATAACGAAAATATTCCCCGGAGTAAAGGCTCTTGATAATGTTCACTTTCAGTTAAAACAAGGTGAAATACATGCTCTTATGGGTGAAAACGGTGCAGGAAAATCAACATTCATAAAAGTTATCACCGGAGTACATCAAGCTGAAGAAGGTGAAATATTCATAAACGGCGAAAAAGTAGAAATAAAAAATCCTAAAGATGCACAAAAATTAAGTATTGCCGCTATTTATCAGCACGGTACGGCATATCAACATTTAAGTGTAACGGAAAACATTTTCATAGGACACGAGAAAATGACAAAGTTCCATACAATTGATTGGAAACAAATGCACAAGGATGCAAAAGCGCTTTTGGAGAGATTGGGAAGTGACATTGACCCACATTCAAGTATGGGTAATCTTACAGTTGCGGAACAACAGATAGTCGAAATTGCAAAAAGCCATTTCTACAAATGCAAAAATAATCATAATGGACGAGCCTACGGCGGATCTTTCAAAAAGAGAATGTGAGGAATTATACAGAATTACAGAACAACTTAGAGATGAAGGCTGTTCAATAATATTTATCTCGCATCGTTTTGAAGATATGTACAGACTTGCTACAAGAGTAACCGTATTTCGTGACTCACAGTACATAGGTACATGGAATGTAGATGAAATTTCAAATGAAGTATTGATTTCAAAAATGGTCGGACGTGAAATTTCTCAAATTTATCCTAAGCAAGAAGTTGAAAGAGGAGAAGAAATTTTCAGAGTTGAGGGATTATCAAAGACAGGGTACTACAAAGATGTTTCTTTTTCACTTCACAAGGGCGAAATCCTTGCTATGACAGGACTTGTTGGTGCAGGACGAACAGAAGTATGTCAAGGTATTATGGGTATTGAAAGACCCGATAAAGGAAAGGTCATTTTGGAAGGAAAAACACTTTCAATAAGACATCCGTCAGACGCTATGAAAGCAGGTATCGGATATTTGCCTGAGGACAGACAAAAAACAAGGTCTGATTCTTGATTGGGGATTGGGACAAAACGTAACATTATCAACACTTGAAAAATTTACTAAGTTCACTGTTATAAACAGAAAAGCAGAACGTGAACGTTCAAAAAGAACTTTTGGAAAAAGTTAAAACAAAGGCTCTTTCTGTATTTGATAAGGCGTCAAGTTTGTCAGGTGGTAATCAACAAAAGGTTATCGTAGCAAAGGTTTTAAATTCCGATTTGAAAGTAGTTATCCTTGACGAACCGACAAAGGGTGTCGATGTAGGTGCAAAAGCACAGATATATGAAATTATGTCAGAATTGGCGGCACAAGGTTTCGGAGTAATAATGATTTCTTCGGAAATGCCGGAAGTATTGGGTATGGCAGATACAATCTTTGTTATGAAAGAGGGCAGAGTATCTAAGATTTTTGCAGATGCAACAGGCGTTACTCAAGAACAAATTCTTGAGGCCGCAATGAATATGTAGGAGGTGTAATTTAATTATGAAGTTAAAAAAATTCTTTTCATCGAATATTCGTGAAATCAGCTTAATTATTGTAATGATTGCACTTTCTGTATTTATTGAAAATAAGAAGTGGAGGAAACTTCTTCACACTTGAAAACATTTCCGATATGTTCACAGAAACGGCAGTTCTTGCAATTACGGCGGTAGGCATGATGATGGTAATTATCACAAGCGGTATCGACCTTTCAATCGGCTCGATAATGGCGTTGGGTGCAATGGTCGGCGGAACGATACTTAAAAATAATCAAGCAGTTCCCGGAGTGGTAATAATTTTTAGTATCGATAGCAGTCGGTATCGTATGTGGTTTCATAAACGGTACATTGGTTGCTAAACTGAAAATATTACCTATTATCGCAACACTCGGTATGATGAATATATATCGCGGACTTACATATTTAGTTGCTAACGGAAGTTGGGTAAAACAACAGGAAATGGGTACAAAAGTTTCTGTCAATCGCGACAGGAAAGTTTCTTGGTATAAATAATCTTATAGTTGTAGCAATAGTTGTTTATATAATTGCCGCATTCTTCCTAAATAAAACCCGTACGGGCAGAAAGATTTATGCGGTAGGAAACAGTGAAGAAAGTGCAAGAGTTTCGGGTATCAAAAACAGATCGAACATTAATTATGGTTTATACTATATTAGGTGCGGTAGCCGGCTTAGGCGGTATACTTTATGTTTGTAAATACGGAGTTGCTCAAAGGTGAAACCTGTACCGGATATGAAATGAATGTAATCGCAGCTTGCGTACTTGGCGGTGTAAGCATTAATGGCGGTACAGGCAGAGTACAAGGCGTATTGTTGGGTGCTGTATTACTTGGTATTCTTAACAATGCAATGCCGCTTATCCATGTATCTTCATTCTGGCAAGAGGCAATTCGCGGTTTGATTATACTTCTTTCAATTATAGCAAACTCGTTAATTCAAAGAAACGTTGAAATGAAAGCATTGAGAAGGAGGAATATCTGATGGCTAAAGAGTATGTAAAACAGGCTGTAAGCAGTGACGGTACAAGAACAATATCAGCCCAAAGAGGATTTTCTTGGCAGAGATTTCTTTTTTTTCAATGGGAGTGGATGCTTGTATTAATGCTTATATTGGTAAATGTATTTAATATATCCGCGTCACCGTATTATGCACACGCAAAATCAATTTTAAATGCAACCCGTGACTTCTTGGATAAAGCAATAGTAGTATTTCCGGTGGCATTTGTATTAATGCTCGGTGAAATCGACATCAGTGTTGCATCAATTATGGCTCTTTCAGCAACAATTATGGGTGTTGCGTTTGACGCAGGAGATTCCGATGATTGAAGCAATCGGTCTTGCACTTGTCACAGGCACTGTATGTGGTTTGATTAACGGAATCATCCTTGTAAAATTCCCTGAATTGTCAAGTATGATTGTAACGCTTGCAACACAGATAATATTCAGAGGAATAGCACAGATTATTTTGGAAACCAATTCGGTCGGAGGATTCCCGAGTTGGTTTTTACAAAAATCGCAGCCGGCAAAATCGGCGAAATGGTCCCGTATGCCTTGATATTTGTTGTAGTTGAGGCTTTATTCTTCTTGCATATCTTCTTCACTATACAAAATTCGGCAGAAGATGTTATGCAATGGGTAATTCAACAACCGTTGCAAAGTTTCTCAGGTGTAAAAAACAGATAAAATTAAAGTTATTGTTTATACAATGACAGGTTTATTATCAGCAATTGCAGCAATTTACCTTGCATCAAAAATGTCAAGTGTTCGTCCCGACGTTGCAAAAGGATATGAACTTGATATTATAGCAATGGCTGTACTTGGCGGAGTATCAACTTCAGGCGGTAAGGGAAGAATACTTGGTGCAACGCTTGCGATTATGGTAATCGGTTATCTAAGATATGGTCTTGGTCTAATCAACGCATCAAGCCAGATTATTATGATAGTTGTAGGTTTACTATTGATAATTGCAGTTGCAATTCCAAGTTTCAGAGATAGTATCGGTAATATGAATTGGTTCAAAAACTTAAAAGCAATGGCGACAAAGTCGCAAAAATAACTTAGTATCAATCGGAGTAGGAAACTCCGAAAAATAAAGGAAAACTTTAAAATAAGAAAGGTAGGTTTTAAACATGAAAGCAAGAAAACTATTGGCATTAGGTCTAACGGCAATAATCGGAGCAACCATGATGGCAGGTTGCGGAGGTGGTGGCGGAAGCACAACATCTCAAAGTTCAGATGGCTCATCGGCAAGCGGTACATACGCATTTGTGGCGAAAGACGTACAAAATCCTTATATGCAGAAAGTATATGACGGTTTTGAAAAAGGCTTGTAAAGAAATCGGAGCAGAACCTCTTTACAAAGGTCCTGAAGCGGCTACACCGGAAAAGCAGATTGAAATTATCAATCAGCTTGTAGCACAAAACGTTGCGGGTATCGCTATTGCAGCTAACGATGCAGACGCATTGCAACCTGCATTGACAGAAGCTATGGACGCAGGTATTAAGGTCATTTCGCTTGACAGTGCTGTAAATAAAGATTCAAGACAAACTCATATTCAACAAGCCGATCCTGAAAAAATCGGCAGAGGACTAATTCAAGCGGCTTATGAAAAATGGTAGACGGTAACGGCGGTATCGCTGTATTGTCTGCAACAGCACAAGCTACAAACCAAAATCTATGGATTGAATGGATGAAAAAAGAATTAGAAGAAAATCCTGAAAAGTATGCAAATACACCACTTGTAAAAAGTTGCATACGGTGACGATGACCCAACAAAGTCAACATCAGAAACACAAGCACTTTTGACAGATTCCATCTATTAAAGTTATCATTGCTCCGACAACTGTAGGTATGCTTGCCGCAGGTAAGGTATTGCAAGATAAACAGTCAGATGTAAAAACTAACAGGTCTTGGCTTGCCTTCGGAAATGGCTCCGTTTATCGAAGACGGTACTTGCCCTTGGATGTATCTATGGAATCCTGTTGATATAGGTTATTTGTCAGGCTACACAATGGATGCACTTGTAAAAGGCACAATTACAGGTGATGTAGGCGGTTCATTTAATGCCGGTGACCTTGGTGAAAAAGAAGATTACAGAAGCTGCAGATGGTGGTACAGAAGTAATGCTTGGTGATCCATTCAAATTTGATACAGAAAACATTGCTGAGTGGAAAGAAGTTTATTGATTTTTAGTTAATTACTGATTAATTGTATTATTTCCCCCCTAAAAAAAAATGTCCCTTTATTAAAAGGGACATTTTTTTCGTTGACAAATATAATGCCGATAGAGTATAATTAATATGTTAATATAGTACAATATATTGATTGTACATTTCTATGATTTGTAGTTTTTTTACTAAATGTAATAAAAACGGAGTTTGATATGAAAAAAACATTCAAGACTTGTTGAAAGAGTTGTCAGACCATATTTGATTTTTATAGCTTTGATTTTAGCTGTAGCAATGATTGTAATGTACTTTTCTGTTGTGACAAAAACTTAATTATGAGGCAGAAAATGCAGGGACGAAAATTGCGGAAACAATGGCTCGACAGGTCGACACATACATAGAAGAAATAGACGTACTTGCACAACAAGTAAAACGTCAACCTCGTATAATAAATATTTTTTATAACCTTAACAATACCAAAAATGATAAAAGTAATTTTTTCAATAATAATGTCTTGCTTGGAATTGACGTTTCATCTATCCTTAACGGATTGATTACTGATCGAAACGGTAATTTCAATATATCGGTTTATAACGGATACGGTGATTTTGTATCAAATCAAAATTACTTCATTGATAAAAAAGGAAATTTCAAAGCACTATGGAAAATATGAATTATGCCATAGAGTTAAATCAAATCGAAGAAAACGACGATAAAATAATAACCGCACCATCGGAAAATCCTTGGACAGAAAGTACAAGAGAATTTATAACTTTAAAAAGAGTCTTAAAAATGATTATTCCGATACCGTTTGCGGTATAATTGAGGTTAGAGCAAGCGTGGACAGGCTTGAACAAATGCTGCATACGGAAGATAATGCCGAGATTTTAATTTGTGACCGTTCAAACGGAAAAATTATATATCCGACCGTATATACAGAAAGAGAAAGAAGCGAGTATTCTTCGGCATTTGTCAATAATGCAAACTGGGAAATAATGATACGAACACCCGTGTCAAATACAAAGACAAATATAATATTTATTTTATCGATTTTTGTGGCTTTGTATGCAATATTATTAGTGTTTGTCTTCTTGATAAGCCGAACTATCGGAAAAGAAGTTATAAAACCGATTTCACAATTAGCAAAATCACGTTTGCAAAATTGACGCACCGGATGATAAAATGGCTCACATCAACGATGATGCTATTGATGAAATAAAAGAGCTTGAGGACAGTTTTGAAAAAATACTTGAAAGAATGAATAGTTCGATTATTCAAGAGAAAAGGCATATGCACTTGCTTTGCAGGCTCAAATGAATCCTCATTTTCTGTACAATATGTTGGCGGTAATCAGTTCTGCCGGAAGTGAGGCGGGCTGTGACAGTGTTTCCACAATGTGCGTCGAATTGTCTGATATGCTTAGATACGTTGCAGCATATCAAAAAGTTACTGTACCGCTTAAAGAAGAAATACTCCATACAAAAAATTATCTTGCATTGATGAAATCAAGATATGAGGATTATTTTTCTTATAAGATTGATGTTTCAGATGATTTGATGAACATTCCGGTGCCAAAATTGTTTATACAACCGCTTGCAGAAAACTGTTTTATACATGCTTTTAAAAAAAAAAAGAGCCACCATGGAGAATATTGATATAAAGATGATAGGCACGAAAGATAGATGGGAACTTATCATAAAGGATAACGGTTCGGGAATATCCGAAGAAAGAATTGCCGAAATAAAAAGACAAAATAGATAAAAGCATTAAATGAAAGACAAGTGGGGGGAATATCGGCGGATTGGGTATTGTAAATACAATAGTCCGTCTTACTATGACGCACAACAAAAATCTCAAATACGATATATATAACGATAACGGTATGGAAATAAAAATTGTTGCGGGGGAGTAAAAATATGTTTAAAGTGCTTATTGCTGAGGACGAGCCTCCGATTATGCGAATGATTAAATCAACTTTAGAATCGGTTGATTCTGATTTTTGTGTTAAAGAATGTTGCATAAACGGTAAGAGTGCCGTAGAAAAATTGAAAAATGAAGATTTTGATATTGTTATTACAGATATTAAAATGCCTATAATGACAGGAATTGAACTTGCCGGTTGGATTTATCAGAATAAACCCGATACCAAAAGTTATAATCGTAAGCGGATATTCTGACTTTGAATATGCGAGAAAAAGCCTTAGAATATAAGGTGTTTGACTATCTGTTAAAGCCAATATCAAAAAGATAAGGTAAGTGAGCTTACGGCAAGGATAAAAAGTGAGATAGGCAGTAAAAAGTAAAATGTCAGACGATAATAATACAATAGTAGTTCTTTGCGTGTGCCGGAGCATATTTATTGTACGGTTCGGAAGTTCTTCTTCCCGGTGAACGTTTTTGGTCCGATTCGGGAATTGATGCTTTTATGGATAATTTGCTTACAACTTCAGAAGAATATATTTTCTTTAACAGTAATATGCTTTCTGAACGGCTTATGGTTATCACTGCCGAAACAGAAGAAAGGCAAGAGGAATTAATACACAAAATTTATGATGGATTTTCAAACAAAAATCTTCCTGTAACTATTGTTTATCAAAAAGGAGTTTTATTTAAGGATACAGGAAAGTATTTCAGCAAACTGCGAGAACAACTCATAAAACATCTTATTCTAAACAAATCGCAATTATTGTGCTGTAATTCATTGTCAGACAGTTATGAAGATATATCACAGCCATATTCAAAAGCAGATGTCGACAGTATTGTTTATGCAATAAAAAAACAGAAACAACGATGAATTGAAAAACAAATTAACCGCCGTAATGAATAATATGATGTCCTCTGATTGTACACAAGAAGAAATAAACGGTTTTTTGAATATAATTTTGGATACTTACACATTGAATTATCCGAATCATATGAAGCGGAAAAATACCAGTGTAAAAAAAGAATTTGTCAATGCACTTGCAAGCTTTGTTTCATACGATGCGTTTATAGCTGATATTATATCAATATTGGCAACATTGAGAAACGATAAACGTGATCCTGACAGATATGAACAGCTTGCAAATGAAGTGGAAGAATATCTGATTAATAATTATAATAAAAACATTACAAGTGATGTTTTATCAAAAGAATTCGGTTTTGGTACCAAGTTATATAAGCCGATTGTTTAAACGCCAAAAAGGCGTATCACCCAATGAATATGTAACTAAGTACAGAATAGAAAAAGCAAAAAGAAATTAATCGAAGAAAATAATGATTTAAGAATAAAGATATTGCCGACGCAGTCGGATTTAAAGAATCATACTATTTCTCAAAAACATTCAAACGTGAAACCGGTATGTGGCCGACCGAATATTCGGCAAGAGATAAATAAATTATATTAAAAGCGAGTGATACAAATGACAATTATACCAATATTTAAAAAGTGCCCGGTTTGCGGGAAAAAATATGTATGGAATCCCGATATAGGCAAGATTATATGCCCATATTGTAATGGACTCGGCAAACCTAAAAAGACAAAAAAGATAAATAAATTCGGTTTTATATGGGGTGTGACTGTTATGAAAATTTTGAATTTTGGTTCGTGCAATATCGATTTTGTATATAATTTAGACCATATTGTCGCAATAGGAGAAACCGAAACAAGCAATTCAATGCAAGTATTTCCTGGCGGAAAAGGTCTTAACCAATCAGTCGCTTTAGCTAAAGGCGGGTATGGAAGTTTATCACGCCGGTTGTATCGGAACTGACGGAGAAATGCTTGCAGATGTTTTAGAGTCAAACGGTGTCGATATATCTAATATAAAAAAAGTAGACGAAAAAACAGGACACGCTATTATTCAAGTAAGCAGCAAAGGTGATAATTCGATTTTTCTTTATTCCGGCTCAAATGCAAAAAATAACCGAAGAATTTGTTGATGAAGTGCTTGATAAATTTCAAAAAGGCGATATGCTTTTTGCTTCAAAATCGAAATAAATAAAATAGACTATATCATAGAAAAAAGCATACAAAAAAGGAATGTGTATAATATTAAATCCGTCACCGTATAACGATAAAATAAAAAAAAAGATTGATTTTAATATGCTTTCCTATATAATTCTGAATGAAGTAGAAATGTCTGAGCTTACTCAATGTGATAATCCAAAAGACGGTTTAAAATACTTTTCAAAGAATTATCCAAAACTAAAAATCGTTCTTACTCTCGGAAGTGAAGGATGTATGTATAGTGATACCGAAAAAATCGTTTTTCAGCCGTCATTTAAGGTTAATGCCGTTGATACAACTGCCGCGGGAGATACATTTACAGGATACTTTTTTGCACAAATAGCAATGGGGAACACTGTTGAAAAAATCCTTAAAAAATTGCGTCAGTTGCATCAGCTATTGCAGTATCAAGAAAAGGTGCGTCTGTATCTATACCTATGTTAAACGAAGTTTTAGCGGCTGAAAATTCGTTTCAAAGTTCTTAATCACATTTACCGCAATCACAACAACCGTTGCAAATTAGTTTACTTCCGCAATGTTCGCAATTTTTGGCGATAGTGGGGTACATATAATTCATTTTCGGGTATATCAAAGCCGAAATTATCACACAACTTAAATTTAATCGGTTTACCGATGTAATTCATACCCGATTTATACGCCATTTCGCTTTGTGTAGATTTTTTCAGTATACGATATTTTTTACCGTCTTTTATAAAATAAGTACCCGTTTCAATAAAGCAAAATGTGACATTATGCAATACACATTCTTGACGCAATGATTTAACCCAATCAAAATTACAAGGACGTGAACCGTCGTAATTTTCGCCGCCACATACTACACGTTCTATCTGACCGCTTTGCAGATATTTTTTCGATACTGATAGGACCGATAAATGGAGCACACATTATTCCTTTGTGTTTAAACGGTAAATCAAGTAATAGCGGAATACGTTCATCGGCACGTTTTTTGATTTTCGGCGGTAACATTAAAAAATACATTTTTCCCAACCGTTGCCCCAATCTGACGGAAGGCATTTATGCACTCTCTCCGGGACGTTTTGTAAGCAAATAAAATTTTACGTCACTGCGTTGCTTTATATATATCCCATGCTTCTTCGCGCCACTTGTCAGCCTCTTCTAAAAAGAAATCTGACGCCATACATACGCGAATAAGCTCACCGCTCTGCACTTTATAATTGCCGTAACGGTCTTTTTGCAGAGGATAGTCAAATCCTGATTTTGTTTTATAAATATCCGAGCCGCTTTTGTCACGAACACGGTCTAAAAAAAAATACATATAGCAATTTTGGCAACCCTCACTGCATTTCACGCAACCGTGCCACGGATTCCATATATCGTGCATTATATCACTTCCTTGACATCTTTTATAACTTTATAAAATATCTTCATCTAAACCTATTGCATTGAAGTAAACCGTAGTCGCCTTGAGTGTAAAATAGGCGTTTTTTATCAAAACCAGCTTTCTGAAAACAATGGTCCACGTTAGTGGTAATAACAAAATAATCTTTTACCGTTTACTAAACTCAAAATCATATCATATAAATTATTCGGTATATCCATATAGCGGTTGATGTAGATGTATCTGCTCCAATACGCCCAGTATTCTTCAAGTTTTCAAACGGGTAAAATCCGCCCGAATACATATCTGTAAAGCCGTATTTCTGCTTAAAATCAGAAAATATTTTTCAAAGCGTTCGCCCGCATAAGTAAAACCTGCCGCAGTTGAAAGTCCTGCACCCGCACCGATTACAACAGCATCGGCTTTATCAAGTTTTTTCTTTCAAATGAATTATCTCATTTGAGTAATTTTTCGTAGATTTTTTTGTCGGTATCCTTAAAAACATTAAAAATCACCCTTTCCAATTCAGAATGTTTCAAATAGTCTTTCACTGTTTCAACGGCTATTTGTGCGGCAATATCATTTGGGAAATGAAATTCACCTGTTGATATACAACAAAAAGCTATTGATTTTACACCGTTAGCTTCAGCCAACTCAAGACAAGAACGGTAACAACTTTGCTAAAAAGTTTGCGGTGTTCATCGGTAAGATGTCCGTATACAATAGGACCGACCGTATGAAGAATGTAATCACAAGGCAAGTTGTATGCTTTTTGTTATCTTCGCAGCACCGGTCTGTTCCTTTGTGACCTTGTAGCTTCATAATGCGATTACATTCCAATCTAAGCTGAACACCCGAAAACGTATGAATTGCATTATCAATACACTTGTGGCAAGGCACAAAGCAACCGAGCATTGCACTGTTTGCGGCATTTACTATTGCACCGCATTTTAATGTTGTTATATCGCCTTGCCAAAGGTATAATTTGTTCGATATTGCTTGTAAATCATATGCGTCGGTTATGTTAATTTCCGTCAATCGTTCTTGCAAATAATCATCTTGTAGCTTTATAAATTCGTTACTAATTTGTTTCGGTTCTCTGACGTTTACAAGAGAACGGAATAAATTAAATTTTTCTTCGGAATCTTTTGGGATAACTATATTGCTATATCTGTTGTCCTCACTTATCAGATGATTAATAAGAAAATCAAGTCTTTCATTCTGTGTCATATTACCACCTCTGAAATGATTATAACGTGTTTTTTGTTATTATAACAAGTAGGTACTTTTTTAAGTAACTATCAAAAAAGTCTTTACCGTATGGCAAAGATTTTTTTTGAATTTACTGTGCTTTATAGAATTTTAATTTAACAAGACCATTGTAAATTTTTGTACCCATAGGAAGCTGTTTGATTTCGTCTTCTGAAAGAATTTTTAGCATAAACACCGTAAAGAAATATACAACCGCCGCAATCGCTATTGCAATTACAGTGGAAATCAAATTACCTATAAATCCAGATGGGCATACAAGCATTGAAAGCTTATAAACACCGACTGCAACAATGCCCATAACAACACCTGCTATAATCGGTTTTACGATATATTTCATAGGCTTGATGTTAAGTTTGCAGTTCTTTGCAAGAACAACAAAGCATATTGCACATGATATGAACTGACAAGCAATAGAGCTTATTGCCGCACCGTAAATATTGATTGACGGTATTCTTATAAGTACAATATTTAATACAATTTTCGCTATACATCCAAACAACAAGCTGATTGCAGGGACATAAACTTTTCCAAGACCTTGAAGCGAGCCTGTCATAGTTTGTGCAAGTGCCGCAAATATAAGCGATACCGAAACAAGCTGTAAAAGCTCAAAACCGCTCGAAGTGCTGAAATACAATATTTTATAAATCGGCTCAGCAAGAGTTATCAAACCTATTGCGCAAGGCAAGATAATTAATATTGAAATAAGCAATGAATAGTTTATCTTTGAAGAGGCCTCTTTATAATCTTTTTTACCGCCAACGCACCTGCGATTGACGGAACAAGAACTGTTGCAAAAGCGAAGTTTACCGCCAAAGGCATATTGTAAAGTGTATCACTCTTTGATAGAAGTCCCGATAATCTTGCAATTTCCTGATTAAGTTGCTCGGCGGTCGGATTTATAATATCGCCGACGTTGCCATGTGCCGGAATTAATGCTGCAAATGCAACTTCAATACCACGACTTATTGTTGCTGTGTCGATAACTCTGTTTATAGCTGTAATGATAGAGCCAAGTGAAATCGGAATACTTATCATAAGAATACTCATCATAAGATGTCTGCCTGAAATCTTAATTGTTTCGCCTTTTGATTCTTCAATATGCTCCTTGATACCGATTTTACGTTTACAATAGAAGTATACTAAGTAAAGCATACTAAGCGCAGTTGCAACAGATGTTGCAAAGTTAGCCCAAGATGCCATAATTGCAGGTGCAAGACCGATTGAAAGGTATACAAACACAATAGTAAGTGTACATTTTAAAATCTGTTCAAGTACCTGTGAATTACTTGTTGCTTTCATATTCTTCATACCTGTGAAATATCCTCTGATTACGGAAGATACACAAACGAAGAACAGTGACGGTGCAAGCGCACGCATTACATATTGAGAGCCGTCAATTTTAATTATATGCTGTGCAAAAATATCCGCACCAAAGAACAGAACCGCAGTCGTTACAAGACCTATTATTGAGAACAGCAATAAAGCCGTTTTGAAAATCTTATGTGCACCTTTGTGTAATCGTCAAGTGCTACACGTTCGGAAACCATTTTTGAAATTGCATTAGGTATTCCGACAGATGAAATTGCAAGCAGTAGGGTATAAATCTGAAATCCTACATTATAAAATCCCAGTCCCTCGTCACCGAAACCGTCAATGTTTGTTATTACAATTCTGTAAACCATACCAAGAACTTTTACAAGCACTTGTGAAATAAGAATTATAGTAACATTATTCATAAACGATTGAGTGTTTTCTTTGTTTTGTTTACTCATTATATTCCTCCTAATTTAATGTTCACATTGTCATATTATAAAACTAAATACGGATTTAATCAAGTATTGTCATAAAAAAATAAAGTAATTGTATAGAAATAAGTCAAAAATCGGCATTTTGACTTGACACAAAAGCTGATATAAGGGGTAAAATATAATAAGTATGTAAATTTATATGGAGGAATAGACATGGATACAATGCAAGGTTTAAAACGTACTCACTATTGCGGAGATGTTGAAGGAATCGGCAATGAAGTTGTAGTAGGCGGTTATGTACAAAAAAGTAAGAGATTTGGGAAATCTTATTTTTATAGATTTAAGGGACAGAACAGGTATAGTTCAGCTTGCTTTTGATGATTCGACAGACAGAGAAATATTTGAAAAAGCGTCTGATTGCCACAGCGAATATGTACTTATGGCAAAAGGTGTTGTTCGTGAAAGAGAAAGCAAGAATACAGCAATTAAAACAGGTAATATTGAAATTGACGTAAAAAGATTTGAGAGTGTTGGCAAAGGCTCAGACACCTCCTTTTGAAATTGTTGACGATACTAACGTAAATGAAGAATTAAGATTGAAATATCGTTATCTTGACCTTAGAAGAAAGGTTTTTACAGGATAACTTGATTATGAGAAGTAAGATTGCAAAAGTTGCAAGAGATTATTACTATGAAAACGGCTTTATAGAAATCGAAACACCGATGATGATTAAGTCAACTCCTGAGGGTGCAAGAGATTACCTTGTTCCGTCAAGAGTACATCACGGAAAGTTTTACGCGCTTCCGCAGTCACCTCAAATGTACAAGCAACTTTTTGATGATTGCAGGATTTGACAGATATATTCAGCTTGCAAGATGCTTCAGAGATGAAGACTTAAGAGCAGACAGACAGCCGGAATTTACGCAAATTGACCTTGAAATGTCATTCGTTGATGTTGAGGATATTCTTGAAATGAACGAAGGCTTTATACAAAGATTGTTTAAGGAAGTTCTTGATGTTGACGTAGAATTACCGCTCCCAAGACTTACTTATAAAGACGCTATGGAACGTTACGGTTCAGATAAGCCTGATACTCGTTTCGGTATGGAAATATGCGATATTTCAGAACTTGTTAAAATTGCGGTTTCGGCGTGTTCACTTCGGCTATCGAAAACGGCGGCTCGGTAAGAGCAATCGTTGCAAAAGACGCGGCAAAGACGCTTACAAGAAAAGAAATTGACAAGCTTACAGAATACGTTAAGGGAATAGGCGCAAAAGGTCTTGCATTTGTTCGTTGGGTTGATGATGAACCGACTTGTGCATTTGCAAAATTCTTGGGCGAAGGTGAACTTGACGCAATATTAAATAAAGTAGGTGCTCAAAAGGGTGACGTTGTACTTATCGTTGCAGATAAGAATAAAGTAACACTTCCTGTACTCGGCGCACTTAGATTAAAGGTTGCAAAAGCAACTTGATATAATTCCTGAAGGATTTAACTTCCTTTGGATTACTGAATTCCCATTCTTTGAATATGACGAAGATACAGATTCTTGGCTTGCTATGCATCATCCGTTTACAATGCCTATGGACGAGTGTATTCAATATCTTGATACTGATCCGGGTAAAGTTACGGCTAAGGCATATGACCTGGTCCTTAACGGTACAGAGCTTGCAATCGGTTCAATTAGAATTACAGATTATGAACTTCAACAAAAAATGTTCCAGGCACTTGGGCTTTCTGATGAAGAAATCGAGGCTAAATTCGGTTTCCTTTGTAGAGGCATATAAATACGGTGCCGCACCTCACGGCGGTATGGGGGATCGGTCTTGACAGACTTGCAATGATTATGACTGGTAACGACAGTCTAAGAGATGTAACTGCATTCCCTAAGGTACAAAATGCGTCAGAACTTATGTCGGGAGCTCCTAATGTTGTTGACGAAGAACAATTACAGGAACTTTCGATAAGCATAATACCTGAAAAGAAAGAAAATTAATAATGTGTTTCATAATAATTTAATAACGTTATTGTATAATAACCTTAAAAATAGGAGCCGAATTTTCAGCTTCTAAGACTGTTGGCAAATTGTCCGGAACGTGCAGAAGTATTATTCAAATTTGTATGATTTAATTTATCAAAAAAATAGCAGGCAAGCCTATATTGATAGGCTTGCCTATGCACTTTTTGAAAAAATAAACTCTACCGTACAAATGTACGCTGACGAGTTCGTTTTTTTAAAATTCGATTGATTTCTCGGCAGTCTGCCAAAATTAATCTGTGAAACGGAGAGTTTTAAGTGATTACTATTTCAAACTTAACAAAAAATACGGCGATAAATATGCACTCGACGACAATATTAGTTTTAATGTAAAAAAGGGTGAAGTTCTTGGATTTTTAGGTCCTAACGGTGCGGGAAAATCAACAACTATGAATATTATCACCGGATATATTTTCATATACAGACGGCTCTGTTAATATTGACGGCTATGATATTTTAGAAAATCCTATTGAAGTGAAAAAGAAAATAGGATACTTGCCTGAAATACCACCGCTTTATCTTGATATGGTAGTGTGGGATTATCTTGAATTTGTATACGAATTGAAGAAAATCAAGACCGAGGACGAAAAAAGAGTCATATACAGCAAGTTATTGATATGGTGAAGATTGATAATGTTAAAAACAGAAAAAAATTGCCAATTTGTCAAAAGGCTATCGTCAAAGAGTGGGACTTGCAGGTGCTTTTAATCGGTGATCCCGAAATTCTTTATACTTGACGAACCGACAGTTGGTCTTGATCCTAAGCAGATTATCGAAATAAGAAATGTTATTAAGGAACTCGGAAAAAGAAAAGACTGTAATTTTAAGTTCGCATATATTAAGCGAAATAAGTGCAGTCTGTGACAGAGTAATTATTATAAATAAAGGCAAATTTGTTGCAGAAGATACACCGAAAAATCTTTCGGATAAGCTTGGTGATAATAAAAAAATGTTGTTCAGAATATCAGGCGATAGGAAAAAAGCCGAAAATATCCTAAATTCATTTGACGGCATATCAAATGTAACCTGTGTTTCATCTGAAAATGATTCGTATGATTTTGAATTTGATAACGCAATGGCGGCAGAAGAAAAAAAAAAATGTTCTTTGCATTCGCGGAAAAAATGAAATACCGATATTAATGCAAAAAAAGAAATCGAGCCGTCTTTGGAGGATATATTCTTAAAACTTACTGACAATACGTCAGAAAAGGAGGAAAATACAAATGAAAGGCGATATTTAACAGAGAATTCAATTCGTATTTTACATCAATGCTCGGTTATGTATTTTTAACTATTTTTCTTCTTTTTAACAGGAGTAATGTTCTATGTTGTAAATATCAGATTTATGACTGCAAGAATGACTAATTTCTTTTCAATCGTCAATAACTGGGCGTTGTTCTTGTTGCCGTTATTGACAATGAGATTGTTCTCAGAGGACAGAAAGCAAAAGACAGACCAATTATTACTGACCGCACCTATATCTACAAAAAAAATAGTTTTCGGTAAGTATCTTGCGGCATTTGGAATATTTATGGTAGGTGTGCTTATAACACTTATTTATCCTGTTATATTAGCGTTTACGGGTAATTTGCCGATTGCGGAAACAATAAGCTGTTATGTCGGCTTTATACTGCTATGTTCGGCAATACTTGCTATTGGTGCATTTATGTCATCTATTACGGAAAGTCAGATTGTCGCTGCAGTTGCCACTTACGGTGTATTGATTTTCTTACATTGCTTTTAGGCTCGGTTGCGTCAAACGTTTCAAACGAAATAATTGTAAAAAATTCTTTTGTGTTATCGCCTGTACAAAGATTTTCGGATTTTACTCTCGGAATCCTTAACTTTGAACCGATAATTTATTATTTAAGCATCACCGGTCTGTTCTTATTCTTTACCGTTATGGTATTTGAAAGACGCAGAATGAGATAGGAGGATATGTAATGAATAACGTAAAAAAAATATAAATTTGTATCTTCCGTTGCTATTGCAATAGCGGTTGTTTTGGTTATTGTTGTAAACGTATTTGTCAGCGTGCTTAACAACAAATTACCTTTAAAAATCGACCTTACGTCAAATAAAATGTACGAACTTTCAGATAAAACAAAAAAGAGTATCTTAAAAAATTATGATACTCCTGTTGATATATATATTCTTGCCGGTGAATCGGAACAAGACGGAAATATTCGTACGGTGCTTGATAAATATGCCGCCGCAAATAAATAAAATATCAATGTTACAAATATTAATATGACATCTAACCCGACTTTTTGGCAAGAAATACGTTACTGACGGCAAAAGTCTGCAATCAAATTCTGTCATTGTTGACGGCGGAGATAAGTTTAAAAACATATACTATGACTGAATTGTACGGAGTCAATGCACAAACAGGACAGTATACATCACTTAATGTTGAAAAATAAAATAACTTCGGCACTAAAGTATGTATCAAGCGAAACACAACAAAAAGGCATACCTAATAAAAGGACATAATGAGATAGCTGTTGACGGTGCAAAAACTAAACTTGAATCAGAAAAACTTTGAAGTCGGAGAAGTTAATACATTGACCGATGATATACCGTCAGACGCAAATATGTTGATTGTTGCAAAACCGACGGCCGATTTTTCCAAAAAAGAAGAAATCACAAAACTTGATTCTTATTTGCAAAAGGCGGTAATATACAAGTTTATCTTGATGTCGATTCAAAAAATCTTACTAACTTGGTATGACTATCTAAAATCATCATGGGGCATAGGTGTAAGCGATAACCTTGTAATTGAAACAGACACATCAAAAACTCCGTTTCGTTGAGCGGAAGCTCGATGAGTCTTGTCGTGCCAAACGTAAAATCATATGAATTTTACCGACAGTATAATAGACAATCAAAGAACTTTGGCATATTTCCCATATTCAAGATTGATAACTCAAGAATTTGAATCAAATGGCGATATATCTGTTACACCTGTTTTGACAAGTTCAGAAAAAAGCATACACGACTTCAAATTATGAAAATGTTTCAAAAGTAGGCGGCGAGGGACGGTGAATATCCGGTCAGCGAACTTTCGGTAGATGCCAAACACGCCTCATCGGTTTATGTATCGGGAAATACTATGCTTTTTAACCATAGACGAAACAACACTTACAAATAATTACGGACTTGCAAACTATGATTATTTTATGAATTTGACCAACTTTTTATGATAGGTAACGAAGAAAGCTTTTTACTGTAGATGAAAAAACACTTGTAAACAATGTTATTACATTATCTGATTTAGGTCAAAAAATTATTTTTGCATTTGTTGTAATTATAATACCGATTACCGTATTAATAATCGGACTTGTAATTTGGATAAAAAGGAGAAATCTATGAGTAAAACAACGAAAAGCATAATTATAGCCGCGTCAGTGATTATAGTGCTTATTGTCGGAACGATTGTTATAAGTAATATTGACACGTCAAAAGATAATAATGTTGATACAACCGATGATTTATACAGTATCTATTCAGCTGATACAACCGATATTTTTATCTGTAAAGGCAGAGAGTGAAAACGGTACAATTACGGTAAAAAGTATAGGCGATTCGGAATGGTCCGTAAATGATATGGATGCGTCTGAAATAGATTCTTCAAAAGCCGGTGCGCTTGTCGGTACAATTTCAACATTGTCATCAAAAACAAGATTGAAGAAAAATCCGGTTGATTTATCACAATACGGACTTTGACAATCCGCAAGTCACTGTTACAGTTGAAAAGAAAAAACGGTCAGATTGATAAAATGATTATCGGCGATTTGAGTCCGACACTCGGAGAATATTTTGTGATGAAAGACGGCGATAATACTGTCTATACAATGTATGATTTTAAAGTTGATACTTTAAAAAAAAAGCCTATCAGCTATTATAAAGAATTCAATCGTTTCAACATTAATATTGACAATATTAATGACATTAAAATTGTCCGCAGTGATGAAACTATTGAAATCAGAATATTAAGCAATATAAATAACAACACAAATAATGTATGGGAAATGGTACAGCCGTATCAGAGCGGTGCCAATGATGACTATATCGATAACAAAATACTTGCTCCTATAGAGGAAATTTCACTTACTACACCGATTGAAAAATGCTGACGGCGGTTTCAGTGAAAAAGTCGCCTGTTTTAATGATAACCGTTAAGCCTTACGACAATTCAACAGGCAAATACGGCGAAGAATATACCGAAACACTTACAATAGGTCGCACAGACGGTGATATGACTTATGTAAAATATAAGGAACAGGTATTTAAAGTTTCATCGGACGTTATATCTTTTGCGAATGACTCGTCATACAACATTGTAAGTAAATTGCAGGCACTTGTTGATATTTCGGAAGTTAAGAGTGTAACGGTAGAGTATAACGGAGCAGAACATACGATTGACATAACTCATAACGATTCGGATATGACTTTTGTGCTTGACGGTCAAAAAGGTTGATACAAAGATAACACAAGCAATATACAAGAGCATTGTCGGTTTGGCGGTTGACGGAGTATATAAAGACGAAACACTCGGCGATACCGTTATGAAAATAAAATATAAAGGTATCAAGAGCAGTTCTGATACGGAAGTCGAATTTAAGAGCATTGATGATTTGTACTGTGCTTTAATCCGCAACGGTAAAACAGAATTTACAATCAAGAAAAGTAAGCTTAATGAATTTATGGATTTATTCAATACTTATGTTGAAAATCCGGAAAAGCAAGGAGATTAATTATGGAGAATTTATGGAATGACGTGATTCCTTATTGGAACGAAGAATTTATAGAGGCTGATGAAACAGCGGCAAGAAAAAACCGACTATAACGGCATATCCTGCAAATTCAAAAGGTGCTGTTATTATTTTTCCGGGTGGTGGCTATGTAATAAGAGCCGACCACGAAGGTACTGCATATGCTAAGTGGTTGCAGTCAATCGGTCTTACTGCATTTGTGGTTGAATACAGAGTTGCACCGTACAAACATCCGGCAGAAATAAGTGACGCAATGCGTGCTGTTAAATATGTCGAATACTATGCGGATAAGTATGGCATTGATAAAGATAAAATTGCCGTTATGGGTTCAAGTGCCGGCGGACATTTGGCAGCGTCGGTTTCGGTTCATTATGATAAAAAATGTATGAAGATACAGATGAAATAGATAAAGAAAGCTGTAAGCCTAATGCGACAATTTTGTGTTACCCTGTAATAGATATGTTCGAATACAGACATGACGGTTCAAGAAAAAAACTTGATAGGTGAAAGAGCATTACATTCTGATAAAAAGCTTATGTCGCTTTATAAACACGTCACACCTAATACACCGCCTACATTTATATGGCATACATCATCAGACCAGGCAGTACCGGTAGAAAATTCTTTTTGATGTACGCCGACGCACTAAGCAAAGTGCAAGTTTCGTATGAAATGCACATATACCCAATCGGTTCTCACGGCTTGGGCTTGGCAGACAGTATACCGCACGTTGCACAGTGGAAAGATTCTCTTGAAAAATGGATAAAAACTTAATGATTTAATTTAAGTAACTAATGTCACAATAAGTCAGTATCGGCTTGTTGTGACATTTTTTTTATGTGTAAAATGTCAAAAATACAAAAAAAATACATTTAAAAAGACTATACAAAACGAAATGAGTGTGATATAATAAATGTTATATAATTAACAAAAGGGGTTTAGAGGACATGAGTGAAAATGAAAAAGAAAGTTCCTACGGTCGTAGTTAAACGTCTGCCACGCTATTACAGATATTTGGGCGAACTTTTTTAAAGCAGGATATAAAGCGTATTTCCTCAAATGCACTTTGCGTAAAAATGAACGTGACTGCATCACAAATCAGACAGGATTTTTAACTATTTCGGCGGTTTCGGTCAACAGGGATACGGCTATAACGTCGAACATCTTTATAACGAAATCGGTGACATATTAGGACTTAATGACGGAGATACTACTGTTATAGTCGGAGCCGGTAATCTTGGCAGAGCATTGGCAAGTCACGATACGTTTGAAAAAAGAGGCTTTAAACTTGTAGGCATTTTTTGATAATGACATTAATATAATTGGTACAAAAAATCAACGGTATAGAAGTTATGTCAATAGATAAACTTGAGAATTTTTTGAATTCGCACAAAGTTGACATCGGAATTCTTACCGTACCGAAAGCGGCAGTAATGGAAACGGCTGAAAAATTAGTTAATTGCGGAGTTAAAGGTCTTATGAACTTTTCGTATACCGAACTTAAATTCGATAAGGACGTAGCGGTGGAAAACGTTCACCTTTCGGATCCGCTTATGACATTGTCATACAAAATCAAGCAAAATCAGAATTAAGGTGTTATAATTATGAGAGTTATCGCATTTGTAGGTCCGAGTGGAACAGGAAAGAGTTACAGAAGTGTTATGGTTTCGCAACAATACGGAGCTGACGCTATAATTGATGACGGCTTGCTTTTATTTCTCATGGAAAAGTTATAGCCGGCACATCTGCCAAAAAAGAACCGACAAAAATTGCGTCTGTTAAACACGCACTTTTTATGAATCCGTCGCAGGTAAATGAAATAAAAAAGTTCTTAAAAGGAATAAGATTAAGTGCCTTATGATTTTGGGTACATCTGACGGAATGGTAAATAAAATTGCTAAAAATATCGGTGTTCATGAGGTTGAACAAATTATAAGAATAGAGGATGTTGCAACACCCGAAGAAATGAATATGGCACTTAGAATGCGTACAGTTGAAGGGAAACACGTTATTCCTGTTCCGACATTTGAAATAAAGAAGGAATTTTCAGGATATTTCTTGCATCCGTTAAGAAGATTTCAAAAAAAATCTTGATTCGGAAATAACAACCGCCGAGGCTGATAAATCAATTGTCAGACCCACATTCAGTTATATGGGTGACTATATTATCTCAGATAACGTTATAAATTCAATAGCAATACATGAGGCACAAAAAGATCAATGGACTAATTAAGGTGCAAAATATAAACCTAAGAAAAACAGGACACGGTGTACATATAGATATGACAGTCATTTTACAATATGGCTGTGATATTTTTTTCTGTATGTAAAAATATTCAGCTTGCAGTCAGAAATAATGTTGAACAATATACGTCGATAAATGCAAGAAGAATAAATATACTTGTTAAAAAATCTAAGGAAATAACCAGTAAGAAGGGGAGCTGTATGGATAAATTTGAACTTGTTTCTGAATTTAAACCACAAGGAGATCAGCCGCAGGCAATTCAAACACTTGTTGACGGAATAAAAAAAAGGCGAAAATGCCAAACTTTGCTCGGTGTAACAGGTTCGGGGAAAAAAACTTTCACTATGGCAAATGTCATTGCACAAGTGAACAAACCTACCATTGTACTTGCTCATAATAAAACCCTTGCCGCACAGCTTTGCAGTGAATTTAAAGAATTTTTTTCCAAATAACTGTGTTGAATTTTTTCGTGTCGTATTACGATTATTATCAACCAGAGGCATATATTCCGCAAACCGATACGTTTATCGAGAAAAATTCACTGACCAATGATGAAATAGATAAACTTCGTCACAGTGCCACATTTGCTTTGCTTGAAAGAAAGGACGTTATAATCGTAGCAAGTGTATCTTGCATATACGGTTTGGGCGATCCTGAAGATTATAAAAAATCTTATGCTTTCTTTGCGTGTAGGAATGGTAAAAAAGACAGAGATGAGCTTCTAAAAAACTTGTTTCAATGCAATATGAAAGAAATGATATTAACTTTGTCAGAAACAAGTTTCGCGTCAGAGGTGACGTGGTGGAAATATTTCCGTCCAATAACGGTGAAAACGCTATTCGTGTCGAGTTTTTCGGCGACGAAATAGAACGTATTTGCGAAGTAAACGTAGTTACAGGTGAAATTGTAGGTGTAAGGCAACACGCAGTTATATCTCCGGCCTCACTATGTTACAAACCAACGAAAAAAAATGATTGCGGCACTTGCAGGAATAGAGGCTGAAATGCGTGAACAGGTTAAGTATTTCAAAGAACGTGATTTACGTATCGAGGCACAAAGAATTGAACAGCGTACAATGTACGATATAGAAATGATGCAGGAAATAGGATTTTGTCAAGGTATAGAAAACTATTCAAGACATATAAGCGGTCGTGCTCGGGAAGTGCACCGTATACGTTGCTTGACTATTTTCCTGACGATTATCTTATGATTATAGACGAGTCACACGTTACAATACCGCAGGTGCGTGCGATGTATAACGGTGACAGAGCCAGAAAGGAAACGCTTATTAAATATGGTTTCCGTTTGCCGAGTGCGGCTGATATCAGACCTTTGAAATTTGAAGAATTTGAAGATAGATTAAATCAGGTAATATTCACAAGCGCGACACCGTCAGATTATGAAAAAAAGAACATTCAACGGTTGTTGCGGAACAGGTTATCAGACCGACAGGACTTCTTGACCCTAAAATAACAATTAAACCTACCGAAAATCAAATTGATGACCTTATCGGTGAAATTAATAAGCGTACCGAACAAGGTTTTTAGAACGCTTGTGACAACGCTTACAAAAAACGTATGGCGGAGGATTTGACCGATTATCTTACCGGTGTAGGTATTAAAAGTTCGTTATATGCACTCCGATATATCGACAATCGAACGTGCGGAAATTATCAAAGATTTGCGTATGGGTGAATTTGATGTGTACTTGTCGGAATTAACCTTTTAAGAGAAGGACTTGATATACCCGAAGTTGCACTTGTTGCGATACTTGACGCGGATAAAGAAGGTTTCTTAAGAAGTGAAATGCCACTTATTCAGACTATCGGTCGTGCCGCGCGTAACAGTGAGGGACAAGTTATTATGTATGCCGATCCGGTTACAAAATCAATGAAAAAAGGCGATTGACGAAACAGACAGACGTCGAGGTATTCAGCAGAAGTTTAATGAAGAACACGGCATAATACCAAAGACAATTAAGAAAGACATCAGAGATATTATAGAATCATTAAAGCCTATTGAGGACGATACCGAAACCGCAGAAGAAAAAATATCATAAATTACGAAAAGGACCAGTGCCGAGCTTCAGGCTAAGATGATTAAAAGCGGCTGAAAATCTTGAATTTGAAGAAGCCGCGGCTTTGCGTGACAGAATACGAAAATTAGAAAAAGAAATGAGTGAATAAAATGGATTATGAGCTTAAAAAAATAAGCTTGTTAAGATAATTTCAAAAAAATATTCTCACTCCTGTTATATATATGATTGAAAACGATAATCTACTTGATTTTATATGTTTTTTGTGATAGAAATATAAAAAATGCAGGAAATATATAATGTAGAACAGCAAATAAAAGAGGTTACAAACAAAAAAAATGTTGAGATAATCGACATTCGTGAATTCGGCGAATCGGAAAGAATTGAAGTGATAAATCAAGCGACTTTAATTTATTCCGAACATCCGCTGATCGAAAAAATATTTGCTCAATCAATGATGGAAGATTTTAAAATTGCTATGGATGAAAGAAAGGACGTTCAGCAGAGATATAAAGAATGCGGAACGTGCTATTTACAGTAAAACAGAGGTAAATCAATGGAAAAGGATATTATAATTAAAGGTGCAAGAGAGCATAATCTTAAAAATATCGATGTAAAAAATACCACGAGAAAAAGCTTGTCGTACTTACGGGGCTTTCGGGCTCCGGTAAAATCATCTTTGGCGTTTGATACAATTTATGCAGAGGGACAAAGAAGATACGTAGAGTCACTCGTCGTCATATGCAAGAATGTTTCTCGGTCAAATGGAAAAGCCAGATGTAGATTATATTGACGGTTTGTCGCCTGCAATCAGCATCGACCAAAAACAACATCAAAAAATCCACGTTCAACAGTCGGTACAGTTACCGAAATATACGATTATTTAAGACTTTTGTATGCCCGAATCGGTATACCGCATTGCCCTAAAATGCGGTAAAGAGGTTCAAAGACAGAGTATAGACCAAATTGTTGACAAAGTTATGTCATTGGGCGAAGGTACAAAAAATTCAAATTCTTGCGCCTGTTATACGCGGTAAAAAAGGTAAGCAAAAAAAGTATTTGAAAATGCAAGAAAAAGCGGATATGTGCGTGTAAAGGCCGACGGTGAACAATATGATTTAAGTGAGCCGATAGAGTTAAAGAAAACGCAAAAGCACAACATAGAAATTATCATAGACAGATTGATTATTCGTGAAAATATTGTTCAGAGACTTACCGATTCACTTGAAACAGCCATTGCATTGACAGGTGATGTTGTGCTTGTCGAGGTTATCGGCGGAGAGATTATGTCTTTCAGTCAGAATTTTGCGTGTGATGATTGCGGTATCAGTTTGCAGGAGCTTACTCCGAGATTGTTTTCTTTCAATAATCCATACGGTGCGTGTGATAATTGTGACGGTTTGGGTGCGTTGTCTAAAATCGACCCCGACCTTGTTATAGCAGACGAAAATTTAAGTATAATAAACGGTGCTATTTCAGCGACAGGCTGGGCAAATGCAAATAAAAAAGATTCGATGGCTTATATGTATTTTACAGCCCTTGCAGATTACTACGGATTTGATGTAAATACACCGTATAAAGATTTGCCGAAAGATATACAAAACATTATTCTTTACGGAACAGGCGATACAAACATTCCTATGAATTATGAACGCAGTTACGGCAGCGGTAAATAGTGCACCGTTTGAAGGCGTTATAACAAACCTTGAAAGACGTTATAATGCCAACACATACGATTATGTAAAGAACGACATTGAACGTTACGTCAATGACGTAACTTGTCCGAAATGTCACGGTGCAAGACTTAATGATGAAGTGCTTGCGGTTACAATTAACGGAGTTAATATATATGAATTTACAACTATGTCTATCCAAAAAGAAATGGATTTTGTAAAATTCATTGAGCTTACCGACCGTGAAAAAATGATTGGCGAACAGATTTTGAAAGAAATCAAGGCAAGACTTAAATTCTTGCTTGACGTAGGTCTTGATTATCTTTCATTGTCACGTTCGGCAGGGACTTTGTCGGGCGGTGAGGCACAGAGAATACGTCTTGCAACTCAAATAGGCTCGGGACTTATGGGAGTGTTGTATATTCTTGACGAGCCGAGTATCGGACTTCATCAACGTGACAATGACAGACTTATCGAAACACTTAAACATCTTCGTGACTTTGGGTAATACGGTAATCGTTGTTGAACACGACACCGATACAATGTATGCCGCAGATTATATTGTTGACATCGGTCCGGGAGCAGGTGTAAACGGCGGTGAACTCGTAGGAGAGGGTACCGTTGAAGATTTGATTAAATCACCTCGTTCAATAACGGGTAAATATCTTAGCGGTGAACTTAAAATTGAAGTACCTAAGGAACGCAGAAAACCGACGGGTTGGATTGAAGTGCGTGGTGCAAAAAGAAAATAATCTTAAAAACATCAATGTAAAAATACCGACAGGTGTTATGACTTGTGTCACAGGTGTTTCGGGTTCGGGTAAGTCGTCATTGGTAAATGAAATACTTTACAAAAAAAAACTTGCTCACGTTTTTAAATCGTGCAAGAACTCATGCCGGCGCACATAAAGAGATAAAGGGCATAGAACAGCTTGACAAAATCATTGATATAAACCAGTCACCGATTGAAGAACACCACGTTCAAATCCGGCAACATATATACAAATGTTTTCGGTGATATTCGTGAAGTCTTTGCATCTACAAATGAGGCAAAAGTGCGTGGTTATAAATCAGGACGTTTTAGCTTTAACGTAAAAGGCGGACGTTGTGAAGCTTGTAGCGGTGACGGTATAAAGAAGATAGAAATGCACTTCCTGGCGGATATATTTGTTCCTTGCGAGGTATGTAAGGGTAAGAGATATAACAGAGAAACTCTTGAAGTTAAATACAAGGGCAAAAATATTTATGAAGTGCTTGAAATGACGGTTGATGAGGGTGTTGAATTTTTTGGAAACATTCCGAAGATAAAGAGAAAACTTGAAACTTTACAGGAAGTCGGTCTTGGATATATCAAACTCGGTCAAAGCTCAACAACTTTGTCAGGCGGTGAAGCACAACGTGTTAAACTTGCAACGGAGCTTTCAAAGAGAAGTACAGGGAAAGACGATTTATATTCTTGACGAGCCTACAACAGGACTTCATACTGCTGACGTTCACAAACTTACGGAAGTGCTTGATAAACTTGTTGAGGGTGGTAATACTGTTGTTGTAATCGAACATAACCTTGACGTTATAAAAACAGCCGACTATATCATTGATATGGGGCCTGAGGGTGGCAATAACGGAGGTACCGTAATTGCGTCAGGTACGCCTGAGCAGGTTGCAAAGGTTGAAAAAAATCTTATACCGGAAAATATTTAAAGAAAATGCTCGAATAAAACCTTGACAAAATAAAAAAGAGTGTTAGAATAATTTTTAAAGCGTAGATGAAGACAGTAGCATTAAGCAAAAAGTCACAAGAGAGAAACGTCATGGGCTGTAAGCGTTCTTTGATGGGCTTTGATGTGAATACCACTTCGGAGCTGCGGACTGAACAATTTATATTAAGTAAGTTTTGCCGTATTCCTTACGAAACAAGGACGAACTAAGTGACAGCATTATATGCTGTAATTAGGTGGAACCGTGTATATTTATGCACCCCTAAGGTATGGATATTATCCGTACTTTAGGGGGGTGTTTTTAGTTTATAAAAAAGAAAGGACTAATAAAAATGGAAATGAATGAACTACAAACACTAAGACATTCAGCCTCGCATATGCTTGCACAGGCTGTAAAAAAGACTTTATCCGGATACAAAACTTGCTATCGGTCCGGCTATTGATGACGGTTTTTACTATGATTTTGATACGGAGCATACTTTCACCCCCTGAGGATTTAGAAGCTCTTGAAAAAGAAATGAAAAAAAAAATCGCTAAAGAAAACCTTAAGATCGAAAGATTTGAATTGCCGAGAGCAGAGGCTCTTGAATTAATGAAAGATGAGCCATACAAAGTTGAATTGATTAACGATTTACCTGAAGATGCTACAATTTCTTTTTATAAACAAGGCGATTTTGTTGACCTATGTGCAGGACCTCACGTAAATTACACAAGCAAGGTTAAAGCATACAAACTTCTAAGTGCAACAGGCGCATATTGAGAGGTAATGAGAAAAACAAGATTGTTACAACGTATTTACGGTACTGCTTTCCTAAATAAAAGCCGACCTTGAGGCACATCTTGAACAGCTTGAAGAGGCAAAAAAAACGTGACCATAATAAGCTTGGACGTGAACTTGAATTGTTTACAACAGTTGATTATATCGGTCAAGGTCTTCCTATTATGCTTCCAAAGGGTGCAAGAGTAATTCAATTACTTCAAAGATGGGTTGAAGATGAAGAACAAAAGCGTGGTTGGCAGCTTACAAAGACACCTCTAATGGCAAAGAGCGACTTGTATAAAATTTCAGGTCACTGGGATCACTATAAAGAAGGTATGTTCGTACTTGGCGATGAAGAAAAGGATAAGGAAGTATTTGCACTTCGTCCGATGACTTGTCCGTTCCAGTATCAAGCGTTTTTAAACAGAGGTCGTTCATACAGAGATTTGCCTATGAGACTTAATGAAACATCAACACTTTTCAGAAATGAGGCATCGGGTGAAATGCATGGTCTAATCCGTGTACGTCAGTTCACAATTTCAGAGGGACACTTAATGTGTACACCTGAACAGCTTGAAGAAAGAATTTAAGGGTTGTCTTGAACTTACAAACTATATGCTTACAACTCTTGGATTAATTGAAGACGTTTCATATCGTTTCTCGCAATGGGATCCTGACGACAGAGAAAAGTATATCGGTACAGAAGAACAGTGGAACGAAGCACAAGATACGATGGAGAAAATCTTGAAAGATCTTAACATTGATTATAAAGTCGGTGTCGGTGAGGCTGCATTCGACGGCCCGAAACTTGATATTCAAATTAAGAATGTACACGGTAAGGAAGATACTCTTGTAACAATCCAAATCGACCAAATGCTTGCCGAAAAAATTCGGTATGGAATACGTTGATAAAGACGGTACTAAGAAAAATCCGTATATTATTCACAGGACATCAATCGGTTGTTACGAAAGAACACTTGCACTTCTTATCAAAAGTATGGAATTTATGCGCAATACATAAC
>VOFK01000753.1_pt1 | contig 47072 bp, 81 predicted proteins | sample 5384121 | NCBI WGS metagenome assembly VOFK01 (sample SAMN12384730, study PRJNA508395) | human gut metagenome | isolation source: healthy gut J | host: Homo sapiens | reverse complement strand
CCACATGGCTGCTCTCGACGGTGCATTTCGCACCAGCTCATGTTCGCCGGCAAGCCATGACTCAGCATCCCCGCACACCGCAAATGATCGTTGCACCTCGGCGTCCATCTACGGGTGACGAATAGCGTGCAAGCCATGCGCTGACTCGACCCTGTCAAACTGGATCGTTTCCGCGCAACGATTCGTTCCGAATCTCTTATCCTGTGGGGACTTCCAGATCTGGGTCCGTCAGCTATCAGGTCCTTCCACGCGTTAGCGATCGGCAGGGACGCCCGATTCGGGGAGGCCGCGAGCAATTTGCGAGGTCATGTCGCCGCCAGCTGGCATATCTCTCCGCGATATGTCCTCGATGCAGATAGCGCATGACAAAGCCGGATTCGGGCAAAACCGGTCGTAAGCGTGGCGCTTTTGGAAACCCAAAAATGCATCTGAAACGGCACTCCAACAGCCGGAAGGGAATATGTTGTGGCGTCTGTTTCGTCTCTAGAGTGCAGAGGCGTTCTGTTATATGGTCTTTCCTGGTACTTCTGCCCGTCTTGGGAGCCACATCCACCAAAAGAAGCAACACATAAGTGCATGAGATCTTTCTGAGTCCAGGTGGGGGAGCAAAGGACTATGTCTAGGGGCTATTCCGACCCTTGTGACATGACCGGGTCTCGAGGTCCACCTATTCGTACTGGCACCCCTCGGATACAAGTTCGTCCCCGAATCCATCGCTTCACGATCGAAATCTTGTCATCGCGTGACGGCCTTTCTTCGATTTGTTTGATTCCACGGCGGCAATGTTTAAAGTTGGAGCCACCGGATTAGCGATTATTGTGATTGATTGCGCCTACCACGTATGATTCGCAGTGTTGCAGATGACGATCAGCCTCACCGTTTCGGACATGTCACTCAGCAGAACAGCGGAAGGCGCAAGACGCGCAAATGCTTCGATTTCTTCGCTCATGGTACGCGGCGGATGGCGTTTTGGAGCCGACCGGTCGCCATGGCGTCCGGTAACTGTCTTCTGGGATGTGCATCGAACACGCGTGAGGTGAGGAAACATCTCTGGCGTGATTGAGCGACGCAGTCCGTACCTGGAAAAAGTTCGTCTGCGGGGAAATCCTTGAGGTTGAATGTAACATGGTTTTCCGCACCGCAGCCCGACGAGGCGGCGCGACCACATGCCCGTCGTTGGGGTCCGACAGTCCGTCAGTTCAAACCGCTCCCAATCCTCCCATGGCCATCGGAAAGGCCCCTGCAGATCGCGTCAAAACCGCGGGCCCGGACGTCGGGCATGCCCATGATGGCCAAAGCGTGCCTCCGTCCACTGACCCTCGCAGACCATGCTGGCTCGCACAGACCAGCCTCAGCCAGAAAACTAAGCAGTGGAATTGAGTGATCACGTAAAATTTTGTTGAGTTGGCGCAATCATAAGAGGCACTCTACTCATCGAACCGGGACAGGTAATCGAATAGTCGATGTCGTACCCGTCCTCATCGGCGATGGAACGCCATCCAACGCCTTGGATGTGGCCTCGTCGCGCCTGCGCTTGTAGTCGGTCACATCCGAAAGCCTCAGGAAACGGTAACTGCGCTCCCCCATGCGGGTGTACGGAATCATGCCCGTCCAGCACTGCGTGTAGGCGGCGTGCGTTGGGAGACCCCAAGAATACGCGCCGCCTCGCCAGTCGTGATACGCTCGTCATCCGCCACCGCCCGTTCCGGCTCTGCAAGCAGAAACTCCCTAACGCGCCTGTAGTCGTCCGGCGTCAACGGGATACGCGTGCCGTCCACCTTGCAGGAACGCTCCGGGAAATCCGCCAGCAGAGCGCCGTGCCTAGACCTCGTCCTGGACTTTGCCACCCATCATCATGGTCATCGCAACCACCTCCATCTGTTTTCATCATGCGGCAAATGGACACAATGGACAATATGTGGATCGGGATAATCTAGACTGCTTTCAGGTTCACCGCGGCCACCTTGACCGATACTTCTCCTTCTTCCGGCGAATCCTCGTCGCCGTCGGCAATCCGCGGTTTCGGAGGTCTTGCCGTTTCAGTAGCTCCAGTTGTTCCAATGCAGGCTCGCTCGGTCCCGCGTTGTAGCCGAACGGAATCATGACGAAACGTTTTCGCGAGCGGCGAGAACGGCATTGCGAAGAATCCCTCGACCCTGCCACCCCCCATGGATCGTCCCTCGCTTGGCATGCGCAGGTATCGAAGACTCGCCAGATCCGTACAGCATCATTGCCTTGCGATTCCGGCGAAACGTCAAATCGGCCATGAGCGGCCAAAACCTCTTGACGCAAAAACAACGCCGCCTTATAATCAGCCCATACTGCCGATAGATCGAATCGTCTGCAACCGAATCGAGAGGAGGCGAAAATCATGTATGACGAGATTCCGGAGTCTGCTGTATGTCGCCGGGCTTTAATCACCGTGCTTTTTCATGGACTCTTTTTCGCATTCTCGAAAACCATCCGTCCAGAAGGTCGAAGAGCCTTCATCCTGTGCCTCTCCGTTATCTGGATATTGTTCTTTGCGAGTTCGACACTGGCACTCGTGCCATATCCGCTTTTCGAGGCGTACTCAGGATTCATGGATCCCGATGTCCTCGATTTCTATGACCAGCCGGTCATACGGCTATTGCCGGCGGTGACCTGCGGAGTGAACCTGTGCGTGTCGGCAGGCTGTTCCATGGTTCTTGTAGGCAAGCGTTCGAAGCGATAGGCCTTCGCTCCGGATGCCGACGGAAGGTCAATCCCCACTGGTGCAGAAAAAGAGCCGAGTCCGTCCACGTCGAGACCGACAGAAATCCATTGGTCTTTCCATTCAAAACGACGCAAAGTCTGCCGTTCGCGTTGAGACCGGCAGACGGCCGACCACTTCTTCTGCTTGAAACGACGCAAACCGGGCTGCCAGCGTTGAAATCAACAGAAAACCGTTGACTTTTTGCTCGAAACGACGATAAAGCTACCATTTTGCATCGAAACCAGCAGAACAATCGCAATTCATCCGCCCATTCCGACGCAAACATGAACTTTTCCGTCGGAATGGGCAGAACAATCGCACTTCATCTACCCAAAACTACGCTGCGGCAGGCTGCGCAACAGAATATATGACCGTTTTTTATTCTTTCTTTAAGATGAACCGATGAGTCTACAATAGAAATGGCGATTGCGGCATGACGTACGCATACTTTCCTGCCTATAGTGAAGGCACAACAGAAAAACAACAGAAGATACAGAGACAAGAAAAACAACGAAGCGACGAGCCGCGCGACGCAGAAGAAGACAAGAGCAAGAAGACAGGCGGCCGTCCGAAAGGAAACACCATGAAGAACGACACCTTCAACCAGATCATCAACGCCAACCTCGCCTCCATCGACCCGGGCTTCGGCCAGTTCGCACTCGCCAAGGCCTCCTCCGACCTGATGAAGAAGGTCCTCAACAAGTAAGGCTTTCCGATTCCAACGAATCACATGGGGGCTGCCGTGGTTCCCAACGGACCACGGCAGCCCGTTTTTCGTATGAGGGTTCCCAGTCCGGATTGCCACCGGGCCCGACGCCCGCATCCGGGAATCCTACGGCCATTGAGTTTTCCGGTCGAACGGCCCCCTCAGCCTCCGGCCGGTGCGGCATGGGTTTGCCCAACGCGCCGACCGCATACACCGACGTATGCCGACGATGGCGGAGTTCCAGTCCGTCATTCCGGCCGCTTAGCGGCGTGGCGGCGGCCGCGTCTACCGCAGTGGTCGTGGGCGGCCCGCCCACCGGGCTATCCGGCAGCAAAGCGGGAACCACAGGGATAGCGCGCGGAGCAGGACACCCGGTCTGAACAGGGCCGCCAAAGGTGTAAGGAATCCGCGCGGCGCGGACGCGACAAAGTCGAGCAAGACCCTCGAGCATCCGCATATAGATCGACCGGGAACCTGCTCGAGGACCAAGCTCCGGACCGCCTGGTCGCCGAGGAAGGTCACCGAACCCATTGAACGCGATGCCCGGCGCTTCAGGCCGACAGAGATCGCAACGCCGCCAGATACGAGCGCGCCGGGGGCGGAAGGTGTACCGCGCCGGCCACTACGACCGGAGCCTGACCGCCAAGGCCGGCAGGCTTTCGGCCTGAAGGTGCCCAAGCTCAAGGGCGAGGTCTTCGAATCCGCGGTCATCGAGCGCCACAGACGGCGCGAGGAAAGCGTCGACCCGCCGCTATCTCGACAGGTCCCGGCTCGATGACAAACTCGCGGAAGCGAACTGATCATCGTGCCATGGACGGCCATGGTCCAAAGTGCACATCTTTTCGGGCACTACCGAGAAGGTCCCAGCTTTACAGGGGGTTAATGACCTTTATCTCACGGGCGGCGCGCTATGTGCTCAGAAAACGAGTGCGCACCGCGGTGCTGTTCATTGTGCTGACCATCATAACGGCGAGTATGCTGTCCGCAACCGCGGTTTCTCAGGCAGCTCAACATGAGGCCAGACAGATTGAAAAACAGGCGGTCAGCGGATTCGTGCTGGCCAGTAACCTGCAAGGCAGCATGCTGACGCCTCGCGGAGGCGGAATGGTTCGTCCCGCTGATGTGCAACGAATCTCGAAGCTGTCCGGGGTTGGCTCGTGCATGGTCAGGCAGAACGCCACCGCCGATCTCGTGGGAGCCAGCGTGGTGAAGGTCCCTCGGCGGCGATGATTACGATGCGGAGAAAGAACAGCAGTTCGGCAATACGGCCAACGTCATAGGCACAAACGATTCGTCAAAAACTCAATGTGTTCACGTCCCACACGCTCGGCATGGTCGAAGGACGACATCTAAAGGCCTCCGACAAGTACACGTCGATGATCCATGAGATCTCGCCAAAGCCAATGGGCTTAAAGTCGGCGATACCCTCACGCTCAAAGGCCAATCCATATGATGCCGACAATGAGTCGCATTCGACGGCAACTGTCAAAACCACCATCGTCGGAATATTCAAAGGGGACAGCGACAGAAAGGTATCCAGCCGCGCGGAACTCACCTCCAACACTGTGTACACCGATTTGGACACTACAAGTACTCTGTACCAGTACAAGGACGGCAAGGAAAATATACCAGGACGCCACCTTCGTGCTGTCCAAGGGCTGTTGACGTGGAGAAGACCATGGATGCCGCGAAGAAACTCCCGGTGGATTGGAACAACTATCAGATCACGCGCAATGACCAATATACGTCGAGCATGCTGAATGCCGCCCGAAGTGTGCGCTCCATGATGCGCGGCGCTTTTGATCGGCGTGACCATCTCGGCAGTGATAGTCCTCAGCCTCATGCTCTTGCTGTGGATGAACGACCGACGTCAGGAGATGGGCGTATTGGTGTCCCTCGGCATCGGCAAGCCATCCCTGACGCCCAATATCTAACCGAGATGATTCTGATCGGTCTGCCGTCCCTCGCCCTCGGCTGGCTGTGCGCGCAGGGAATGGCCCAATGGCTCGGCGCCACGGCGCTCCATTCCGTGAACGCCTCCGCGGCGAAGGGAGCTGAGCAGCATGGGGCAGGTCGGCGGCGATCTTGAGTCCAAATATGTCGGTTCGTACCTTGGATTCGCTCACGGTTATCGATCGACACAACCGCCGTACTGTATGTATCGCTCGGCCTGCTGGCGGTGATGCTGGTATGCTGTCGCCATATCGTGCATACCGATGCTGCGCAAGTCGCCACGAAGCCTGTCGGAGCTCTGATGACGGGCATGAACGTGAAGCGTGCCACGCTGGCAAATCGTACGTAAACCGGTACGCAGCGGAATCATCGGACTGTTGATGCTGATGGTTTTCACCAGTCTCGTGGCTCAGGTCGGAGCGTCTAACGGCGCTTCAGAAAAATGTCCGACGATATCGGCGGAAGCCTGGGAATAGGTTTTACCGTCGACACCGGCGAGAATCCGTCAGCCCAAAGGAAGCGAGCCGGTTCACGCATCCCCGGCGTAGGGAAAACCGTTTACGAACGTAAGACCCTGGCGCAGGTGGATGGCGCGCATCCGGTTGTCCCCGAACATGGTCCCGACTGATTCCGGCCTACATTCCACGCAGGTCAGCGTGCTGGGCACCACCGATTCCCTCATTGTCCGAGGAATTCCAGAGCGGCCTGTACCGGTTGGAACAAGGACAATTCCCATTTCAGGTAATGGCCGGAACGTAAATGATTCACCGAGTTTCGCACGAGAATGGACTATCGGTGGATCGACCTTCCGACTCAGTCAGGAAGGCCGCGATTCCACCGTTCGCGTGGCCGGAATCTTCTCTGGCAATGTACAGGCACAGAGCCCCTATGCCATCGGACGCATCGGAGAATCTCATCTATTCGGGCGCTCAAGTGGTTTCCGCGCTGACTGGAGAGGAACGGGTCGGCACGATCCGGTGCCTCTCGGATAATCCGCGGGATCTTTCCGCAGCAATGGCCCAAGCAAAAAAATCGCCGGAAGCGAGTATGGCGTCACCGATGACTCGGCGCAGCTTTCCGGCGTGCTGCAGTCGGTGGAAACGGTACGCGATCTGGTCCGCATGGTGCTGTTGTCCGTCTGCCTGGCCGATGTGCTGGTATTGGGCATGGCGCTTGTGTCTTCTGGATTCGCTCACGCATCCATGAGATAGGCACGCTTCTGGCCCTCGGCATCGACAAGATGCAGATTATCGCCCAGTTCGCGATCGAAACCGGACTCATGGCGGCGGTCGCCGCCCTGTGTTCGCTGGGGAACGGGCTCCCTATTGTCCGGTTACGTGTCCTCGCTCCTGCTGCACGATTCGGGAGTCGCACCTCTTGAATCGTTGCACGTGGAGGCCTTGCCGCCTGAGCAGACGATGCTCATCCTGCTGCTCGGATGCGCGGTCATCGCAATCGCGCTTGCCGTGTCGTGCGCCGCAGTGCTGGCCAAATCCCCGAAATCCATTCTTTCCTCTATGCGTTAGAGATACTAATCATGACTATCTGTCTGCAATTGGACCATGTCAATTACTCATACGGCGCGGCGAAGATTCGCGTTCTTTCGGACGTGAACGCAGATTTCGAATCCGGAAAGATGTATGCGATAACCGGTCCATCGGGAGCGGGAAAGAGCACTTCTTTGCTGTCTCTGCTGGCCGGTCTGATGCCCCCTGATGGAGTGGTTCGTTTTGAGGGCGAGGATATAGCTACGACGGGTTATTCAAAAACACCGTCGCGAGCACGTGTCCTTGGTGTTCCAGGACCATAACCTGATCGACTACCTCACCCCCGAAGAGAATCTGCGCCTGGTCAACCCCAAGGCCGATATGAAGATCCTCGAGGAACTGGGTTTGAGCCGTGAGGAATCCAAGCGCAACATCATGCACCTGTCGGGCGGCCAGCGTCAACGGGTGGCGGTCGGCCGCGCCCCTAGTGGCGCCGGCCGCGCGATTCTGGCGGACGAACCGACTGGCAGCCTGGATCCGGAAATGACTGATGAGGTGATTGATCTTTTGCGGCATGCCGCTCATCAACTCGGTAAATGTGTCATTGTGGTGACGCATTCCAAACGTGTCGCCGATTCCGCCGATGCCGTTTACACCCTCAGACATAAGAAGCTAGCCAAGGCATAGCACTCTCGCACAGACCACGTCTTCCGTCGTGGCCGGCAAGAACCGCGCCAATGCCCCTTCCGCCATCGTCCTCGGCTGCGAAACGGGTGTCGGGATTGCGTCGTGGATCGGTGACGTTTTGGGACTCGTCGCCGATCCACGACGCCCATGCCGACCCCGTCCTGATTCGCACTCGCCCCCTGATCGGACCACACGCCCGTCCGGCATCGACAAAGTAAGAACGGCCGGGACATGCCCCGAAAGAAACGAACCCGCCTCATCGAAAAGGAACCAAAAATGACCGCACGACACATCGACGCCACGGACAAGACGGACGGAAGCCATGTCGTCAAGATCCTATGGAACGAAAACGACGGCGAACAGGGAACTGACCGTCCGCATGCCGGCAGCCGGAACGGACGCCACGGACCGCGTGGACGTGGACCCTCCTGCCCGTCCCGGAAAGAGGATCCCGCCACGACGATGGACGATGCCGTCGCGGCGTTGGAGGGATTCCTCGGCAACAACAAAGCCATCCACATCGATGGGGACGACGTCAGAAGCGTCTGCGCCGGCGCCTGACCACGGTCATCCGCGTGGAAAGCGGGTCGTCGGCGGGCATCGTGGGAGGCGCTCGACGGACGGTTCCATGATTCGAGCGTCGCGTCCGACGAGGTCACGGGAGCGATAATCGCCATCGAAGGTCCGAAGAGCCTCAACTGTCCGACGCCACGGCGATCGTCGGCGGCGTGCAGAAGCGCCTCACCGACAAGGTCGAGATCATATGGGGCCTGAATTTCACCGACGAGGGACGTCCTGCGCGCCACCGTACTGCTCGCAATACAACAGAGATAAAGAACACGACGGGTTTGCATGCAGGAAAATCAAACATCATCGGAATGCCTGTTGCACTTACAAGTACGAGTCCCATGCTAACCGCTGGTTTCCATGTCACCGGGGCGTCTTTTATCCGTTTATCGCGTCAACACGACCCGCACGGTCAGGCAATTCGGGTCGGACTCCCCTGGTGGTTTCGCTGAAGAAAACCGGGGGTGCTACCCAATCAGCTGTTGTGGGATTTGCGCCAGATGAGATACGATAAACATACATGGCTGCGACCGAGCCAATCGCAAGCACCATAATCACTGCCAGAAGCCAGGGTTCAGGCAATATACCTCCTAAAAATCCCAGCACAATCAGGCTAACGCCCACCACCATGAAACAGGCTCCGCCGAAACGGTGGGTGCGGCGCCAGTTGTCGGGGTCGTCGAGCGCCCATGGCGTTTTGATGCCGAGCGTGTAGTTTTTGCCGCACACGAGGTAGATAATTACCCATGCCGATGAAGAACGCGCCGATCGCCCCGGACACGATGACGTTGACCGCGCCCCCTTGCCAGGAAGGAGGTTCCAGACGGTGAGTTCCCCAAGCCAGCTGATGGCGCACATGAATACCGTGAACGAGATCACGAATCCTTGGTAGAATCCGCCGAACTTGGCATATGCGGCACCTTTCGGATCAATGCGCGGCGCCACATAGAACAGTGCGAGAAACGTCAATGGAAGCGCACCCAGAACGGATGCCATCCAACGTGGCCCCCCATCCGTTCACACCGCCGTCAGCACCCCAATGCATGGGAATGCGCTCAGGTAGCCCCGGCATGGCGGCAAGATGCGCCACGACGTTCAGCACGCAAAGCAGCATGAGGACGACCCATACACGGGCCGGAATACCGGTCGAGGCTTTGGTTGTCTCGGGTTTTTCCTGCTTTTGCATTGTCAGACCTTTCATTGCCTGTCTTCCGGATCGTCCGCGAAGCCCATGAACCATCCGACCAAGTCCTGCATAACTGTGGTATTGAGGCTGTACACGATGTTCTGCCCATGTCGTTCGTCCGTTACGAGACCAGCGTTCCTAAGAGTCGCCAGATGGTGACTGAGCGATGGCTTGCTGATGTCGAAATGCTCCGCGAGCTCCCCGCGGTCATATCCCCCGCACGCAGCAGCTCGAGGATACGACGCCGCGTGGGGTCGGCGAGCGCCTTGAATCCTTCTCCTGCCATCATCGCTCTCTTTCCAGTATCGGATTGCGATATTCATCCTACCAGATATTTAGACGTTTGTCTAAATATCTAAAATACGGAAGTCTGAAAACGTCATGGAAACCGGAATCTCGTTTTTTCGGAGCAACGCTGATGTCAAGGAACGGCGCCTTCCAGCAGACTCGGCAATAATCCCACGCCATAGGCGGCAACATGGGCGGAACCGCGCAAGACAAGGAGGTCCCGAATGGAATACATTCGAATTACCAGGGACAACATCGATGCAGAGCACGTCTGCTGCGCCATGTCCGGCAAACAGGCCCTTGCGAAAAGGAGTGGCTCAAACGTCGATTCGACGAAGGATTGATCTTCTACCGCAGCGTTGAACGCGGGAAAATGCTTCATCGAATATGTCCCCGCGGAGAACGCGTGGGTTCCTATCAAGCGGATGGGTATCTTTACATCGACTGTCTATGGGTCGCCGACTCCATGAAAGGGCACGGATATTCCAACGACCTGTTACGGGGGGTGCGTGCGGGATGCGAAGGAGCAGGGGCGGAAGGGTTGTGTATTTTGTCTGCCGAAGGACGCAAGCGCGAATTGCTCTCCGACGCGAAATACCTTGCGCACAAGGGGTTTCATGGTTGCGGACACGTCATCATGCGGAATCATGCTCATGTACCTGCCGTTCGGTTCCGGACACGGAGCCTCCGCAATTCAAAGAATGCGCCAAATATCCCACGGCGGATGGTGATGGATTCGTTCTCTACTACACGGACCAGTGTCCGTTCACCCACTACTGGGTGCCACGCGTGGAAGCGGTGGCGGAAGAGCACAACATTCCATTAAAAACCCATTCACATCATCAGCCGTGAGCAGGCCCAGAATATGCCAGCTCCGGTCACGACCTACGCGCTGTTCAAGGACGGCGAGTTCCTGACTCAAGGCATCCAGTCCGACAAGAAGTTCCTGAAGCTCGCAGGCGTACAGGTCTGATGCCGGCCTGACGTTTTTTTAAGATGCGGGGGCATCATGACGTTCCGCACGCATTACCATTCGAACAAGTCGGATCGGCCTGTACGGCATGGCGGAAACACTCCCATCCGCGCAACCGTCAGCGTGCAATGCAGCGAAAAGCATAAAGAAAACGGGTTCCGAATGAACCGGAACCCATATAACGTAAAACCTCGAAATATCTGAAGTGTCAGAAGTATCCGAGTTTCCTAGAAAATCAGGCGAACAGGAAGCCCTGGCCGTGATGTTCCGGATACGTGTCGAACAGTTCGGCGACGGAACCGTCTTCGAACACGGCGCGGATGGCGCTGGCCAGCAGCGGGGCGATCGACAGGACGGTCAAGCCATCCCAGCGCTTTTCCTCGGGAATCGGCACGGTGTCGGTCAGCACGACCTCGCGCGCACCGCAGTTCTTGAGTCGCTCGACGGCCGGGCCGGAGAGCACGCCATGCGTGGCGACCACGGGATCACCGACTTGGCTCCCGCGTCCTGCAGCACGTGGCATGCGCCCGCGATGGTACCGGCGGTGTCAATCAGGTCATCGACAAGCACGCAGTCCTTGCCGGCAACGTCGCCGACCACACGGTTGGCGACCGCCTGGTTCGGGCGGGTGATGTCGCGCGTCTTGTGCACGAAAGCGAGCGGACCGCCGCCGAGACGCTGCGCCCACTGCTCGGCCACGCGAATGCGGCCGGCGTCCGGGGAGACGACGGCGACGTTGTCAAGTTGGTTGGAGAAACGGTCACGGATGTAATCGACCAGCACCGGCATGGCGATGAGATGATCGACCGGGCCGTCAAAGAAGCCTTTGCGACTGCGCGGCATGCAGATCGACCGACATGATGCGGTCGGCACCGGCGGTCTTCAGCAGGTCGAACACCAGACGGCAGGAGATGGGCTCGCGGCCGCGGCTTCTTATCCTGGCGGGAATAGCCCAGCAGCGGGCAGACCGCGGTGATGGAACGCACGCGGAAGCACGCTTCAACGCATCAATCATGATGAGCTGTTCCATGATGGCCTGGTTGACCGGATTGGAATGGCTCTGCAGTACGAACACGTCCGCGCCACGCACGGACTCGGTGTAGCGCACGTACATTTCGCCGTTCGCAAAAATCGTATGCTGTGGTTTCCAGAACATCAATGCCGAGCTGTTCGGCGACTTCCGCCGCCAGCTTCGGGTGTGATACTCTGCCTGTGACAAGGATAAGGTTCTTATCGGGCTTTCCTTCAAGGATTGCGCTCACCGTGTCTCCAAACGTCTGTTCTAGCGAAGTGGATGTGACCCATACTCAACCGGCCGCGCAGACCTCACCGACCCCGTGTGTTCGGGGGGGCCATGCGGACGGCCCCCATCCATCTTCTATCGGTATAGGCCGTGTTTGCCGATTGCACCACGCCATCGGGTACGAGATACCAGACGGGTTCGCCATGTTCGGCGCGGCGACGCACATCCGTGGAGGAAATCGCCAAAGCGGGAATCTCCAGCGTATCCACCTTGCCTTCAGGTAATTTCACGCCGTCCGGCGAGGAATAGCCGGGACGTGTCACGGCCACGAAATGCGCCAGCTCCCACATCTTGTTGGCGTCCTTCCATTGCATGATCTCCGCCACGGCGTCGGCGCCGGTGATGAAGAACAGTTCCGCATCGGGATACTGGGCGCGGATGTCACGCAGGGTGTCGATGGTGTAGGTGACGCCGGGACGGTCGATGTCCACACGCGACACGGTGAATTTCGGGTTCGACGCGGTGGCGATGACCGTCATAAGGTACCGGTCCTCCGCATTGGTGACTTTCTTGTCCAGCTTGAACACCGGCCGTCCAGTCGGCACGAAGATCACCTCGTCGAGGTCGTACACCCAGGACACACTTCGGAGGCTGCGACCAAGTGGCCGTTGTGAATCGGGTCGAACGTGCCGCCCATGATGCCGACGCGCAACCGGTTGTGCCAGTTGCCTCGTGCGGACCTGCGTCCGGTGGTCACGGCTGATTGCGGCCGGTCTACGGATAGTTCCGACATGCGTCGTTCCGGCTCGACCACGTAGCTGACGGTCAGTTCGGGATCGGCCTCCGCAGATTCCGGCCGCATGCGTTTTGGTCCGGTCATGCGGACGCTCCGCTCTTTGCGCGCCATCGGCCTGCTGTTCGGCCTGTTTCTCGGCCTGCTGCTCTTTGTCCGCGTCGGCGGTTTCCTGCTCGATGCTGTCCGCGGTCGGTGAGGCGTTGTCGGGATCGATCTTGTCCATATCCTCATCCCACTCGTCCTGCACCACACGTCGAATCTCGGCGAATGTCGGCAGCGGGAAATCCGGCTGGTATATACTGCGGATTCCGGCAACGCGCTCGGTGACACGAATCAGCGTGTCGGTCATGCCGACGATGTCATGGTCTCGTTCCATCGCGCTGAACTTGGCGATGTGCTGTTCCATGACCCGCATCTGCTCGTCGATATCGTCAAGCTGGGCGGCATCGGGAGTGATGACGTCCGAAGCGTCGGTTTCGGGCCAGCCGATCAGCACCGCGTCGGCGTATTCGAGCGAGGCGCGTTCGTCCGCTGACGCGATACCGTCTTCGACCTGCACAAGGAACACATACCGCACGATGCTCAATCGTTCGGACGCCAATCGCAATCTGAGCATTGGGTCGGTCAAGTCCGCGTTCCATGGGTTCTTGTTGTCCTGCATGGTGTGCTGCATATTGTCCTGCATGACTTCGTCGCTCATTCTCTCACCTGTCCTGTTCCGTAGCCAATCCATTTGGTCGTGGTCATCTCGCGCAGCCCCATCGGACCGCGCGCATGCATCTTCTGTGTGGAGATGCCAAGTTCCGCGCCGAATCCGAACACGCCGCCATCGGTGAAACGTGTGGAGGCGTTGACCATCACCACCGCCGAGTCGATGCGGGCGGTGAATTCCTCGATGGCCGAATAGTCTTCGGCGATGATGGATTCGGTGTGCCCGGTGGAGTGGCGGTTGATATGCGCGATGGCCTCGTCAAGCGAGTCGACCACCTTGATGCCGATTTTGAGTGCCAGATATTCGGTGTCCCAATCCTCGTCGGTGGCATGCACGAGTTGCGCATTTGCGATTCCGGCATGTTCGATGATGTCATACGCGCGTTCGTCGGCATGCATTTCGACTCCCGCTGCGGCGAGCGCTGCCGCGGCTTTCGGCAGGAAGCTTTCGGCGATGTCTTTGTGGACGAGGAGTTTTCGGTGGCGTTGCATACGCCGACGCGTTGGGTTTTGGCGTTGATGAGGATGGGGATGGCTTTGTCGGGGTTGCCGGTGCGGTCGACGTAGATGTGCACGTTGCCGGCTCCGGTTTCGATGACGGGGACTTTGGAGTTGCGTACCACGGCTTGGATGAGTCCTGCTCCCCCGCGTGGGATGAGCACGTCGATGTGGCCGCGTGCTTCCATCATGGCGGTGGCGCCGTCGCGTCCGTATTGGTCTACGGTGGCGATCATGTTGTGGTCGTATCCGTGTTTGGTGAGTACGTCGGCGATGACGGCGAGTGTTGCCGCGTTGGTGTGTTCGGCCGCGTGTCCGCCGCGCAGCAGGACGGCGTTGCCGGATTTGATGCATAGGGAGGCCACACGTCGACGGTGACGTTGGGGCGCGCTTCGTAGATCATGCCGAGCACGCCGATGGGGACGCGTACCTGCTGCAGGCGTAGGCCGTTTTCCAGATGGTATCCGCGTACGATTTCGCCGATGGGGGTCTGGTAGGGGATGCCACGTGGCGTACGCCTTGCGCGGCGGCGGCGATGCGCTGGGTCGAATTTGAGTCGGTCGAGTTTGCCGGCGTCCATGCCGTCGGTTTCGGGCTTGGTTCATGTCGAGCGTGTTGGCTGCGGCGATGTCGTCCGCATGCTGGTCGAGTGCGTCGGCGATGGCGTTGAGCAGTTGGTTTTTGGCTTCGGTGTTTGCCTGGGCAAGTTGCGATTGCGCGGTGCGGGCTGCGTCGCCCATGGCGCATACTGCTTCGGAACACGTCGGCGTTCATGGCGGTGCCTTGGTTCTGTGGATTCGTCATAGTCTCTTAGAATAGCGCGAAATCACGCCTCGCTGGGCAATGACGGCCATTTTCGGGTCGTTGGTTGCGCGGCGGGGCGCGATTTCGTCAGTCGAGGCTGGTGATCAGTGGATTTGGTCGAGTCCCGGGTAAAGCGGGAAGTCTTCGGCAAGCTTGTCGACGCGCGCCTTGAGCGCGTCGACGTCGGCGTCCTGTCCTGCGGCGAGAGCGGTGCCGATGATGTCGGCGACTTCCTCGTATTCCTTGGGTCCGAAGCCGCGGGTGGCGAGTGCGCTGGTGCCGATGCGCAGGCCGGAGGCCACGGATGCGGGGCGTGGGTCGAACGGGACGGTGTTGCGGTTGATGGTGATGCCGCATTGTGCGAGCAGGTCTTCGCCTTGTTTGCCGTCCATTTCGCTGTTGCGTAGGTCGACCATGACCAGGTGCACGTCGGTGCCGCCGGTCAGGACGCTGATGCCGTTGTTTTTGACGTCGTCGGCCATGAGGCGTTCGGCAAGCGATCTTGGCCGTCGAGGGGTGCGTTGCATGCGGTCTTTGAATTCCGGGTGGCGGCGACTTTGAAGGCGACGGCCTTGCCGGCGATGACGTGCATGAGCGGGCCGCCTTGCTGGCCGGGGAATACGGCGGAGTTGAGTTTCTTGGCGTATTCCTGCTTGGCGAGGATGAAGCCGGAGCGTGGGCCGCCGAGGGTTTTGTGCGCGGTGGAGGATACGACGTCGGCGTATGGGACGGGGCTTGATGCAGTCCGGCGGCTATGAGGCCGGCGAAGGGGCCATGTCCACCAGAATTTGGCGCCGACCTCGTCGGCGATCTCCTTCATGGCTTTGAAGTCTTCGATGCGCGGGTAGGCGCCCATCCGCCGATGATCATGGCGGGATGGGTTTCGAGCGCACGCTGGCGGATGATTTCCGGGTCGATGCGGAAGGTTTCGGGATTCACGCCGTAGGCTTCGGCGTGGTAGAAGCGGCCGGAGAAGTTGATTTTCATGCCATGGGTGAGGTGGCCGCCGTGGTCGAGGGCGAGGCCGAGGACCGTGTCGCCGGGTTTGACGAGCGCCTGGTAGACGGCTGCGTTGGCCTGTGCGCCGGAGTGCGGCTGTACGTTGGCGTATTCGGCGCCGAATAGGCTTTTGGCGCGTTCGCGGGCGATGGTTTCGATTTTGTCCACCTGCTCGCAGCCGCCGTAGTAGCGGCGTCCCGGATAGCCTTCGGCGTATTTGTTGGTCAGCACGGAGCCTTGTGCCTGTAGGACGGCGCGAGGCACGAAATTCTCGGATGCGATCATTTCGAGTCCGTTTTGCTGCCTGGACAGTTCGGCGTCGAGGATTTCGGCGATTTCCGATCCGCTTTCGGCGATGGGCGCGTTGAACATGTCGTTCGGTGTTTGCGCAAGAGGTGATGCAGTCATGAAGCCCTCCTTGACTTCGGAATGATCATCCGCTGTACCGCGGGTTACAGAGCAGTGTACGTGTGAAAACGATCGGAGGAAAACCGGGTTTCGAAACATGTGGGAAATATGGCACCGCCTGCGCGCGAAGACATGGACGGCACGATCGCGGTGCCACGTGGAAAAGCAGGACCTTCCGTCGGCAATCGTATGGGGTCGGCGTCCCATTCCACGGACGCGAGGCGACGTTCTTCCCACCTGTGCCGGTACACTGAGAAGCACGTTTGACGTAATCTGTCCGTTCTATTGCTAAGGAAATCAAGTGACCACGTTCCACAGCACACGCAGCACCACCGATTCGCTTACCTCCAAGCAGGCCATCCGCAAGGGCATCGCCGATGATGGCGGCCTGTTCGTGACCGACTCCTTGGGTGAGACCCATGTGGATATCGCTTCCTTGGCCGGCAAGTCCTACCAGCAGATCGCGTTCGATGTGCTGTCCGTGCTGCTGCCGGACTACACCGAGGCCGAGCTCAAGCGGAGTGCATCGACGAGGCGTACGGCCCGCAGTGGTCCGACGAGAAGATCACTCCCGGTCAAGCCGCTCGGCGATGACTATGTGATGGAACTGTTCAACGGTCCGACTTCCGCGTTCAAAGATGTGGCGCTGCAGATTCTGCCGCGTTTCATGGCGCGCACCACTCCGGCGGATGGCGACGCGGATGAGAAGATCATGATCGTCACCGCCACGTCCGGCGACACCGGCAAGGCCGCGTTGGCTGGTTTCGCGGACGCCCCGGGCACCGCGATCACCGTCTTCTACCCGGAAGGCAAGGTCTCCCAGGTCCAGGAGCTGCAGATGACCACGCAGTCCGGCCCAATGTGAACGTGTGCGCGGTCAAGGGCAATTTCGATGACGCGCAGTCCGCCGTCAAGCGCATCTTCGGCGACAAGGAGCTTGCCGAACGTCTCGCCGATGATTCGCATGTGGTGCTTTCCTCCGCGAATTCCATCAATGTGGGCCGTCTGGTGCCGCAGGTCGTCTATTACTTCTCCGCGTACGCGCAGCTGCTGGAACGCCAGGTCATCAATGTGGGCGACGAGGTCGAGTTCGTTGTGCCGACGGGTAATTTCGGCGACATCCTCGCCGGCTATTACGCGAAGCTGCTGGGCCTGCCGGTCAAGCATCTTGTGGTGGCGTCCGACAAGAACAACGTGCTGTTCGACTTCCTGACTTCCGGCACGTACAACCGTCAGCGTCCGTTCTTCCAGACCATTTCCCCCTCGATGGACATCCTCATCTCCTCCAACCTGGAGCGCATGCTGTACTACTTGTCCGACAAGGACACACGCCTGATCTCCATGCTGATGAACGATCTGAGCCAGTGGGGCGCCTACGAGGTTCCCCGAGCCGATGATGAAGAAGATTCGTTCCATCTTCGGCACCGGTTGGGCCGATGAGAACCAGGTGCGCGAGATGATCGCGGACTGCTGGAACAAGAAACCATTACGTGATCGATCCGCACACCGCATGCGGCTACTACGTCATGCAGCAGATTGCCGCGCGATCCGCTCACGCCGCGCGTGCTGCTGTCCACCGCCAGCCCGTACAAGTTCCCGCGCGTAGTCAACGAATCTCTGGGTCTTGACGCGTCCGGCACCGATTTCGAATGCATGGACGTGCTTGCCAAGGCCACCGGCACCACCGCTCCGGCCGCGCTGCGCCGGTCTTGAGACCGCCGACGTGCGTTTCGACCATGTCGTTGACATCGACGGTATGGAAGGTTTTGTCGAGCAGGCCGCCAAAGCTCTGTAAAAACTCTGTAAGCGAAGCATACTTTCACATCGTTAAAGCCATCTCCATCGGCCGTCCGCAATATGTGGACGGCCGTTTTTCGTCAAGGCTGCTACAGTTGCATGCTCGGAGGCGAACGAGCATGACAGCACCAACGATACCCGCATCTGAATCGGTACGACAGAAGCAACCGGCACAACAATCGAACCAGCCCGAACAGCCCCGGCGTAAGCATGATCGTCTCATCACCCGTGATATGGCGTTGGGGTCATGCTTGCGACGTTCTGTTTCATGTCGAGCAATATGCTTGCCAATCCGATCGTTGCCGGATATGCGGAATCGTTGGGCGCGGACGGCATGCTGATGGGCGCGGTGGCCGGGTCGATGAGTTTCATCTCACTGTTCTGCCGCCCTATCGCAGGCAATCTTTCCGACAAAACCAGCAAGCGCACGCTTGTGGCGGTTGGCACGGTGCTCTATTTCGCCGCCGGACTGCTGTACTATTTCGCAAACTCCCCATCATGCTCATCATGGCTCGCGTGATCAACGGCGTTGGTTTCGCATGCTGCTCGGTCTGCCTGGCCACGTGGATGTCGCTTTTGCTGCCGATCCGGCATATGGGTGCCGGCATGGGATTGTATGGCACGATGAACGCGCTGGCTATGGCGGTCGGACCGGCATTGGGTATTCGCGCGCAAAAATACATCGGTTATCGTCTGACGTTTTTGAGTTCGCTGGTGCTGGCGGTGATCATGCTGATCGCCACACTGATGGTGAAGAATGGCGGACAACCGGTACGCAAAAAGCAGACTTCCATAACGGAGAATCCCTCCACTGCCGTAGACATTGACGGTTCTGCTAGCGCAACCAAAAAGCATCGTTTTTCGATCCGTTCGATTCTGGAACCGCGTGTGGTGCCGTTGTCGCTGACGTTCATGATGTTTGCGATAGCGTATTTCGCGAATCAGTCCTTCATCGTGAATTATGTTCAGTCTCGTCATCTGCCGGTATCGTCCGACCTGTTTTTTCATGTTTTACGCGGTCGCGTTATTGGTGTTGCGACTGGGCTTGCGCGACCTGTTCGACAGCAAGGGCTTCCGTTTCTGGCTGACGGTCTGCTCGTTGGGCATGCTGGCGATGCTCGCATGCATGACGTTCCTGTTCAATGATTGATGCTGTTGTTGGCTGCGATTTTTCACCGCTGTCGGCTACGGTCTGATGAGTTCAGTCACGCAGGCGCAGGCCGTGGTAATCGCAGGCCGCCGAGCGCAGTGGTATTGCGAATAGTACGTATTATGCGGGTATTGATTTGGGTATGTCGGTTGGTCCGTTTGTGGGTGGTTTGGTGTGGGCGTTTGTCTGCTGTGTGGTTTTATCCGGTGTTTATGTTGGCGATGCCTGTTGCTTGGTTGATTTATTTGTTGTGTGTGAAGCGTGTTTCGCGGTAGTTGTTGGCATCGTGTGCGAGGTTTCTGCCGTAAACCATTCCAGGCGCGTGTCGTTCTAACTGTTTTTGCGGTCGGTCGTATTTTCCATATACGGCAATATGACCGGCCGACGCCCATCCTGGCTCGTGCAAGGCGTCCATGCCGAAGGGGAGATGTCAAGATCGGCCCTTGCCGCCGTATTCCGTTCCAGCCTTTCCGGCTATTTGACTTGGTGGATTTTGTTGCCTTTGACCATGTAGGCACGTCGGGCCATGTCGATCATGGGCTGGTCGAATCGGCTGTCCGTGTAGAATTCGTCCACTCGAACGTTGTCTCCGTAGAGTTCGCGGAATCGTTTGGGCTTGTTGGTGTTGAAGTTGAGGTAGTTTACGTTCAACGTGTTGCCGTCGATGGTGGACGAGACCAAATGTTGCACGCCAAGCCTGCGGCAGGCCTCGCCCACGGTGATGTCGAACGAGGCGGTGAGGATCACATCGTCTTCGCGTAGCTCATACCAGGGTTTGATGTGCTTCATGTTCTGATCCCAGAAGGCGTTGACTAATTCTTCGAATTCAATGATTCGGCCAGTTCGCTTAAATATCCGTGGCATAGCTTGCCCACACCGTATTCCATTTGATCGAACGTGGCTCGTCCGAGCTTGTATTTGATGGCATAGCGCAGCACCGGGCGATGTACCGCAATACCTTCGGATTGTATTTGGCCGAAAACAGGTACAGGTCGAACAGGCTTTCTCCGTCATAGATGATTCCATCGAAGTCGAATACACGCATGTATGCAGCTCTCACTTCCTCGTATGCGCGCATTCAATACGCGCCATTGCATCTCATGCTAAAGTCCGAAGGCTGATTCCTTCTTACACCAAGGTGAACGGCCGGCGACCGCAATGTGCACAAAAATTGCACATCTCAATGCACATTCGGTTCATGTCACGTTTGGAAGGAGGAACCACCACAACAACACAGTCGGACCGCTATTCGCCCCATAGGAGCCGTTCGCGCTGCTGATACTCCTCATCGAACAACGGCTGGGCCTTCGTGTCGATGAGCTTGGCGAATTCAGATCCTCATCTCGTTCCACCCGATGCTCAGCCATATTCCATTGGTCATGGTACGTGTAACGCAATGCCTCGGCATCCGTTTTCGGAACATGCGACCGGTAAAGGTCCCGTTCGAATAGAAGCGTATCAACCAGCCATCCTGGCTCGTCCGGAAACTTGCTGATGCCATTGACGTACTCCGCACGATACGCGTCATGGCCAAAGACAGGCAACGCATCGATACGCAAAAAAGCTCCTTGAACATGATAAGCCGTCCGATTCGACCGTTGCCGTCCGAAAATGGGTGAATCTTCTCAAACGTCCAATGGACACGGGCGATCTGATACGGTTCATCCTCAAGTTTCGTGCACATATCAAACAGCCTGTCCATAAATTCGGGAACATCCTGCGGCAGCGCAGTCCTTGTCGGAGTGACAGGATTGCCAATAAAGTTCGGCCGAGTCTTGTAGCCGCCCACGTTGAAAAGCGAGTCGGAGACCTGTCTCGGTGCCCTGCTTGAGAATGGCATGCAGGTGACAGACCATATCCCGGTCCACCGGCTCATCAGCATGGTCGAGAATCCAACGGAACGCAGCGAAATGATTACGGGTTTCCAACGCATCGTCAGGATTGACCTGTTCGCTGCCATCCGTGGTATAGGTACCGGTGGCAAATAGCTGCGCGGTCTGTTTGGCAGTAAGGGTGGAACCTTCCATATGATTGAATTCCATGCGAACTGGTTTGTGTAGTCGTGTAAAATGCCGTCACCATATCGAGTATCACGCTCTCGGATAAGACGCTCCACGATACGTTCCGCCATAACCCCATCCTTCCTTCATTCCGCTCGACTATCCTCCCATGGTAATTCATTTAGGCTAGAAACCGTGGTGGATGTCGTATATCCTGCAGGTTGGTTCCATGTCGAACGTGACCGTGTCGAACTGTTCGGGATGGTGCACGAACGTATCGATCAGTTTCCATTGGCGACGGCTGATGCCGATACGATAGTCCGGACGGACCATAAGCACCGGCGCTTTCGGCTGGAGTTCCTCCAAAGCTGCGCGCGCGGTTCGAAAGCATTCATCATCGTCGATCCATACGATCGGCGCGGGTTCATTCTCTTCGCATTCGATGCGTACGCGTCGTTGGATGGTCTGCCATTTGCCTGTCTCACGTCCCCATTTGGTGACAGGATCGTACCAAAAAGTGATGACATCGACCAGCATGGGATCCCAGCAGAGCATCGGGTCGAGAATCTGACTGCAGTATGGCTTGCCAGGTGGACAGCCACCACAATTCCCACAATGCCGTCAACTGCCAACGCGTACATGGCGTCGGACAGTTCGCTGGACCAGTGGATGCGCCATGAGCCTACGGGCGTGTGGGCTTTTTCGTTGCCGTCCAAGTGGAACGCTTTTTCAGGATTGTATATTTTCGCGTAGGGACTGTCGGGCTTCGCCCAGGTCATAACTTTGTTCACGCCACTCCTGCGCAAAAGCTTGTCATCCGGAAAGGCGTTGAGCACCCCATCGAAATCCGTGAACACCACAGGCTTGGAAAACATTTTCAACTCCATCATCACTCCCCTTTCAATCATCAACTATCTTCTTATATTGACCTTACGGTTTCCTCACTACGCTTTACCTGACAAATACTGACAGCACCGCCATCGTTTTATTTGCTACACTCCGGATTAGTTCGGCACGGACGCCGAACGACCGCAGGCACGAGCATAGGCAACCGCAAACATGGTCCATAGATGCGCAAAACATGATGCGCGGCCGCATCCAAAAAGCGGTCACCATCACGCAAAGGAGTGAAACATGGCAGACGAATCATCGAAGATTCCAGAGAAAACCGTCGAACAAATCTTCGACGAACGTTATCCCCTCGACAAATGGGAGGATTCAAACTACTCGATACTCGACAAATTCTCAATGCGCGGCCGCAAAGGCTTCGTCACCGGAGCCGCAGGCGGTCTAGACGCAACGCGGCGGCCGCGCTCGCCCAAGCCAGAGCAGACGTCGCACTAGTCGACCTGCCCAGCCAAGAAGACAAGCTCACCGAACTGGCGAAAGACATGAGCGAACGTTTCGGCACCAACGTCATCGCGCTCACCTGCGACGTCACCAACGTCGAACAAGTAGCCGAACTCAAAAACACAATTGGTAGAACAACTCGGAACCGTCGACTTCGCGTTCCTCAACGCCGGAGTCAACGTACCGGGCGACGATCAAGACGCCACCGAAGAAGTATGGACGCGCACCATCAAACATCAACCTCAACGGCACCTACCGTACCGGCCGCATCGCGCATGAAATCATGCGCGAACACGGTCATGGCGGCTCACTGATCTTCACAGCCTCCCTGTCCGGACACAACGCGAACTACATGATGGGAAGTCCGACGCCGGTGAACGCGTATGGCGCCACCAAAGCGGCCATCATGGAACACTCACGTTACCTTGCCGCAGCGCTCGCCAAAGATGGCATCCGTTCCAACACCATCTCCCCCGGATACGTGTGTCTGGAATTTTCAATGGCCGTATCGACATGCCTGGCCACGACGCCATGCTCGAGGTCGTGCCGATGCATCGTTTCGGCACGAATGACGAGATTGCCAGCACGGTGCTCTTCCTCGCCAGCGACGCGTCCTCGTACGTTACTGGCACTGACATTCGCGTAGACGGCGGCTACAGCGTCTTCTAATCACCGTACCCCAATTTTTGATAAATGGCCGGTCGCAGCTAATGTGCTTCGACCGGACATTTATCTGGTGGTGGTTTCTAGAACATACCGCTACACATGCTTGCGGCGTATCAACGTACCGGCAGTGGTTCCGGCTCCTGCAAGGAGGAGCATGACCGCGATAATGGGAACGATGTCGGAGCCCGTGTGAGGCGAGTCCGCAGTCGGTTTTCCATCGGCCTTGCTGGCATTCTTGTCTTTCGAGGGCTGCTTGTCATTCGGCTTGGCCTCTCCACCGCCCGGCTGGTCATCAGGCTTCGTTTCCCGAAGCTTCGACCGTTCAATGCCGTGTTAAGGAGCGTGGCGGCATTGGAGACAAGACCGTTCTGTTCGCTGCTGAACGTGGTGTTGTTCCACAGCGAGAGGGCCTGCTCGTACGCTTCCGTGAGAGATGCGACCGTATCGTCCGTGTATTTGCCGAATTCGGCAAGCTTGGCCTGTGCCGCCGCGATCGGAGCTTCGAGCGCGCTCTGTCGAGTTCGGTCGGATCATCATACATGGCCTGATATCTTGGGATGGTCAGGTTTGGCGAGCTGATCGTACATCTTGGAGTAGAGGCGAGCGTTGAAGTTCATGACACTGAACCCTGCGCGGGACAAGTTCATCTGTCGGATTTCCAGATTGTCTGGATCGTAGGCGCCTTCGGCGAACGTCATGTCGGACGATTCGCTGTCGGACGCGCCCTTGCCTGTTCCGCTGGCGTCGAGCGCGCTGCCCGTGGAGTAGTCGAACGGGGTGCCGTCCTTGCCGCTCCATGCGTTGATGATGAGGCTCGACGTGCGGAACGGGTCAGATCCGACTCCTGCGTAGTTGTAGCCCGCAATGTCCTGGCCGGAGGAAACGGTGTCGCCGTTCTCATCGACGAAGTAGATCGGGTTGCCGTCGACGTCGAGCGGATACCCGTCGGGACCCCACACGTTGTCGGTGATCACTGCAAGACCGTCACGGTCGGTATAGCTGCCCATGCGGGATTCGCGATACCATGCGTTGCCGGTCGTGGCCGTCGGATGCAGGAACAGTTCGGCTCCGGACGCGGCATAATAACGACCGAGTTCCGGATAGAAGTGGCCGTCTCGACAAATGTCGATACCGGCCTTGAGTGGCTTGCCGTCCGGAGCCGGTCCACTCGGGCATCTCGAACATGACCGGCGTGCTGCCAGGCAACGACCATGCGGTTTCCTCGGATCCGGCGCGATGCATCTTCTGGTAGGAGTCGGCGTGCTCGTCAGGGAACGCTATGGCAGCGGGAATTGTAGACCTTCCGCACTCCGTCGCTGTCAGTGATCAGACTCTCGGTGATTTCAGCTTGGGAGGCCGCCATCTTGTATGCTGCGGAGTCTAGGTCGCTTGAGGAAACGTAGCCGGTGAGTGCCGCGACGAAGGCCATGGTGGCGCACAATGCGACGCTGCCCACCGCCGCAACCGCCATGTCGAGCTGTCGTTTGAACCATATGGATTTCGCGGTGACGTTCGCTGCCGCGTCTTTGTTCTCCGTTGTCGTACGGTGCGACGTGGATGTCCCTCTTCAACGCGCCATGCTTCCCCAAAATTTCCCCGTTCTGGAAAACATCATAGGAGATAAACGGAATTGTATGACAGTTCGTTTTCCACTTGGCTTCTGAATTCCGAAGAGTATCTAAAGAGTACTCATGCCCGATTCTGCGAGCGCGATCATTTGACGTTTCCTTTGTTGTTGAACACTGTTTTGCCCATATTTCGCTTATGTATGGCAGGTCAGTCCGTCAAAGCAGTAGGTAGGGGGTATGAAAAACCTCATTTTCGCGAAACCGACTGCCATATATAAGCGAGATGCCTCATGTCACATCCCGAAATCTGCCATACATAGGCGAGATACAGCCTGCTTTGCTCAGCACAAGGCCGACAGATCCAGAAAATGCGCACGATGACACGTTTCAAACCATACTTCGCGCAGGATCTTTTTCCGATTTGTTCCCTTGACAGGTCTGACACCTACTGCTTGGGCAGTTCGCGGCGGCGCGCAACGAGTCAACGAACTGTGCACACGCAAAGGCGGGTATGATGACGTTTATTCTTGCTTGGTATCGGCACTTGAAATCCGAAGAACAGTAAGGAGATAATCATGTCCGACATCAATCCGTCAGCAACCACGGCAGCACAGGACTCCCGCACATCTATACGACTCGAAGCGGGACTAACGGCCCCGGACTTTACACTTCCCAGCGACAACGTCGATAGCGTCACGCTCTCTGCATTGCGTGGCCAGAATATCATCCTGTACTTCTACCCTGCCGCGATGACTCCCGGCTGCACCACCGAGGCCTGCGACTTCCGAGACAACCTCGAACGACTGCGCTCCCGCGGATTTACCGTGCTCGGCGTATCGAAGGATCCGTTGGACAAGCTCGTCCGATTCCGCGGGCGCAATCATTTGACGTTCCCGTTGTTGTCGGACGCCGATCTGACTGTGCATCGTTTGTATGGTGCGTATGGTGAGAAGAAATTGTACGGCAAGGTCTATGAGGGGTGTAATTCGTTCGACTTTTCGTGATTGATGGTGATGGGGTGATTCGTATCGCCCGGTACAACGTGCGCGCGAAGGGTCATGTTGATTCTTTGCTGCGGGCGCTCGACAAGCTTGATGGTTCCGTTTTCTAGTTTGGAATGCGATGCCGCTTTGTTTATAGATCAGCTTTTTCATGCGAATGACGCAAGCAGCGTCAGTAGCGGGTAGATGCCGAATTCCTGATAGCGGTCGTGCAGTGTGCCGATGTCTTCGAATATGGTCTCTTCGACAAGCCTTTCGAAGGTCTCGTAACGGCATTGCGGGCACGGCCTCGTAAGAAAGAGGAGAAGCGCGATGAGACTCAGACTTCCAACAATAAATCATCGTCTTCCGACATGTCAGTCCACGGCTCGCGTGTGCGGTTTGCTTGATCGTGTTGGCGATGCGTTGGCTGAGGAGCGTGAACGTTTGGAGTTGAAGGCGATGAAATGTTGAAGGAGCCGAAACGTCTTGCAGCCGGAGCCGGTGGATCATGCTTGCGGTGGGATGATGGTTCCGGCGTATACAGCGTTGGCTGATAGGTCCGGTAAGCTAGTGTGTATCCAGCGGAAAGGACGTGCCATGGTAATGCGGCGCAATAATGAGCAGACGGTTGCGGGAAGGCATCGCATGATGAGGCGTGCCGACCGTGAGGTGGCCGATCCGCAGCAGGTCGAGGCGATTATCGCAACATGCAAGATCGTGAGTCTTGCGTACACCGATGCGGAGGGCATCACCATCGTGCCGTTGAATTTCGGATACGTGTTCGACACGGAATCAATCATCTCACCTTGTATTTCCATGGTTCTGCGACCGGACGTAAGATGGACGCTGTCAGGCCGCGGGCAACGCGCTTCCTGTAGCATTCGAAATGGCGACTGACTGCGAGGTGGTCGAGGGGCGCACGCTGTGCAGTTGGGGCGAGCGTTCAAGTCGATCGTTGGCAATGGTACCGCGTCCATCATCGACAATCTTGACGAGGCGCGCCAGGGGCTCGCACTGCTGATGAAGCAGCAGGCCGGCATGGAACATGTGGAGTTCACCGACCAGCAGGTACACGCCGTCACCGTATGGAAGGTGGAAGCGGACTACCTCACCGCCAAAGTGCGCGAAAAGCCCCAGCCGCATATGCACTGAAACCCCGAGGCGGTGGTGCTATCATCCCCGGCAAAGGGCTAATCTGGTAATGGTAAATCCCAACCGTCAGTTTGTTGTCGATGCGAATGCGTTGTTGGGACGCAATCCCATTAGTGCGTTCGATGGTGTCAAACTAGATGGCGTGATTTCCCGCACGATCATGGCGGCAGACCGTAGATTTCGACATGCCCGGCAATCCGGCGAATTTGATCAGTCGCCCATGATTGTTCATGGATGGTCGCGCCGCAAACGACGTGTTGAACGACGGCATCGCCATAGCACGAGAATGTCACCATAATCCCGATACAGATGGCCCGCATGTGGTCACCGGTCCGATTGCCGTACCGAAAGCCACCCAGGTGGTCTGCTGGCAATCACTCCGACCACGTTGGCGCCGCGCTTCCCTACGGTGTGATCTCCACCCGCCACGCGTGGAGTGCTGGCAGGATCCGAGGATTTCGACGTTCACGGTCTGATTGATCTCGCCAAAGAACTCTATAAGGGAATGGAATAACAGATGGTTTCCTCAACAATCGTGCAGCAAGATAGCAACACCACCCAGGCGACGGATCGCACCAAAAGGGACGCTCTCTCCTTCGGCGCGAAGCAAATCGCAATCATGACTGAAGTGGGACTCATCGCCGGTTCCCTACATTGCCTACGTTGACGACCATGCCGTTGGCGCGGCTGATCTACCTGTGTTTCCGCCGTATCATCCATCCGACTCGCGCATAACCGTCCATACGGGAATCCGCGAACGCAAGTAAATGTCGCTTCCATCAATCGCCGACCGCAAAGAGACGTTCATGAAGCGGCGGATTTCCTACCTATTCCAACAGAACCCGTACTGTTATGCGACACGCAATAACAGTACGGGTTTTCTGTGTTACTGTTATATATAACAGCTAAACAGTTTGCATCTAACTGTTCAGCTGGGAGATATATCACCTACGAAACATACAGAAAAAGAGGCACAGATTGAAGCTGATCATCTCATCCGTGTCCGGAGAACCGATTTACGAACAGATCAAGAACCAAATCAGGTCCGCGATCATGTCGGGTGAGAGCTTATGGCAGGCGAGGCGCTTCCCTCACTGCGCAAGCTCGCCAAGGAACTACGCATCAGCGTGCTCACCGTGACCAGAGCGTATAACGAACTGGCTGACGAGGGCTCGTGGAGAACGTGCAGGGCAAAGGCACGTTCGTGATGGAACGAGAGCAACAAACTCATGAAGGAACGTGCGCGCGAACGCATCATGGACAAGCTCCGTGAAGTTTCCATCGAGGCCAAAGCCGCCGACATCAGCCTGCTTGATCTGCTTGGCATGTTCGAGAAAGCATACAGGGAACAATCATGAACGATTCCTCACTCCCCCAAGGGACACGGCCAACCTTGGCCTTGAGCGTAACCGGATTGACGAAGCATTATGATTCCGGCTTCACATTAGATGACGTGACCTTCGACCTGCCGTCCGGCTACATCATGGGTCTGGTCGGTCCGGTCCCCGTACGACACCGGTTCCTACAATGCGGCAGGCGCGTCGTGAAGTGTTTAGCGGCACCATCCGCCGAACCATCACCGGCAATCAGCATCGGACGAATCGTCATGCATGGCCCACACTCGCATGCCGACGGACTTGGCCGAGCGCATGCCGACGACAGTCCTCGGAAATACGGTGCAGTCGGTCGGCTCGATGCCGAGCCGACGCGGCCAACAGGTACACGTCCCGGCCTGTCGCGCCGATATCGCCCGCATCGTCGACACTGACCACCTCGTCGAAATAATCGAAAATGCCGACATGCCTCATAGCCGGCTCTCGCAACATCGGTGGCAATGATGTAGCCACGGCCAGTTTCGCCCCGCTCGCCTTCAACATTGCCAGGTATTCACGCGCGTGCGGCTTGGCTTCTACCACCGTGGGTACATGACACGTGCCATATGGTCCCACTCACTCCATCAACGCTTCGGGAGGTGTCCGACAGGTTGAAGCGTGCGGATCGTGTATTCGGCGATCTGCCGGAACCCGTGCATGGCGGCGACCTTCTGCATGTAGTCGTCCGGCACTTCGAATCCACGCTTGTGCTAGAAAATCGACATCCACCTGGTCCCCCACACGCCCATGGAGTCGAGAACGTGCCGTCAAAGATCGAAAATGGCACCTTTACCTGGTTGCTCACGTTTTTCCTGCGTCGTCATGTCAGCTCCTCTGATGGGTTGTGTTTTCGATTTTCTGTTTTGCGATTGATTTTGAGACTTGCCTGCGGCCACGGGTCAGTCAAGCACGGACGATTTGAGTAGTTCCTCGGCATGTTCCAGCGACGTCTCGCTTTCGCTGCCGGAGAGCATGCGGGCGATATCGTGCACACGCGCCTCCCACGCACTTGATTGATGGTGGTGGCGATTGATCCGTCATCCGTTTCACCTTTGGCGACCACATACTGTTCGTCCGCCCAGGATGCGACCTGTGGTAGGTGCGTGACGACCAACACCTGCGCGGATTGGGCAAAGCTTTGGCCAATCGCGCGCCCTAATTCCACAGCCGCCTTGCCGCCCACACCCGCATCGACCTCATCGAAGATGAACGTCATCGGCGGCACGGTTCCTCCGGCCACGACATGCTTTTCGGCGGCGACCAGTTCAAGCGCGAGCATCAGACGGCTCAATTCGCCGCCGGACGCGCTTTTGCCCATCGGCAGCTGCGGGGAGCCGGGAAACGGGGTGAAGAGGAATTCGATGTCATCCGCTCCGGTGGCGTCCAACTGTTCGCGTTCCGCCACGCGGATCTCCAGTTTCGAAGTGCCCATGGCCAGCGAATCAAGTTCCGCGGTGACTTTGGACGCGAGTTCCTTCGCCGCGGCTCTACGCCGTTTGCTCACAGCCTGCGCGGCTTTTTCCGCAGCCTCAAGCAGTTGGGCGCGTTCGGCTTCCAGCTGTTCGACCTTTTTCCGGCGAGGCGTCCAAATCCTCCAAATCGTATACGGCCTTGTCCCTCCACGTGATCACGTCGGACAATTCCGGCCCCCACCGGCGGGTCAGGCTCGTCCAACTCGTGGATGCGCCCGTTGATGGCATCCAGATCCTCCACGCTCGCCTCATTGTCCACTTCGCCGGACAGGCTGAACACCCACGTCGGACAAATCGGTGCTGATGAGTCGAGCCGGTCGGCGAGTTCGGAGAACACGCCTTCCACGTGAATGGCGCGCAATGCCTGCGAGGCACGGTCGATCAAAAATCGGCGGCGCTGGCCGATTCAACGTCATCCGCCACCTGCGAGGCGTCCAGCGCACCCAATGCGCGGGTCACGCCTTCGGCGATTTCGGCGGCGTTTTCGATGCGGTCGCGGCGTGCGCGCAATTCGTCCATCTCCCCCGGCTGCGGGTCGACCCGGTTGATGCGTTCGATTGACTCACGCAGGTAATCCGCCTGCTGGCGCATGGACGATTCCTGGCTGCTGAGCCTTTCCAAACGCTCGTCCATTGCGCGCAGCGCGTTCCACGTCTTGCCGTAGGCGGCCAACGCCACTTCATCCCCCGCGTAGCGGTCCAGGAATTCACGCTGCCGCGAAACGGTCGCGATACGTAACTGGTCGGCCTGGCCGTGGATCGTCACCAATTCGGCGGCGACGGAGGCGAGTACGGAACGCGGCACGCTACGTCCCGACAGCATGCTGCGGGATCGTCCGGAAGCGGGCACTTTGCGCGACAGGAACAGTTCGCCGTCCTCTGGCTCGAAACCCGCCTCCCGTGCGGCGGCCACCGCGGCCGGCGACGAGGCGACTTCGAACACGCCCTGCGCCCACGCCTCCTGAGCGCCGACGGAAACACGGCCGCCGTCGGAGGGACCGCCGGAAATCAGCTCGGATCGCACTGAGCAGCATCGATTTGCCGGCACCTGTTTCGCCGGTGATCGCCGTCATACCGCCTGCCGGGGCGATCAGCGCGGAACGGATCGGACCGAGATTGTGGATCTCAAGCTCTTCCAGCATGCCCTGTCACTTCCCGCTTTCCGGTTTGCCGGTTCTAGGGAACGATTGCCCATGATGCGTGCCGCCGGTCTTGCGCGCCTGCTCGCGCCATCCGACGACGGGCAGGTCGAATTTGGTGACGAGACGGTTCGTGAACGGCACGCCGGACAGACGGGCCAATCGCAAAAGTGCATTTCGATTCGCGCACTTCGATGCGTGTGCCTTTCGGCAGGGCGCGCTGGCGGCGGCCGTCGCAACAGATCCAACCGTCGGACGTGGAATCGTCAAAGAATGTCGATGGCGAACGTGGAGCCGGAGCCGATGATGAGCGGACGTGCGAACAATGCGTGCGCGGCCAACGGCACCAATTGCAATGCCTTCACATTCGGCCACATGATCGGCCCGCCCGCGGAAAAACGCGTAGGCGGTGGAAACCGGTCGGCGTGGATACGATCACGCCATCGCAACCGAAGGAGCTCATCTCCACGTCGTCGACACGGATGGACAGTTCCACCATTTTGCCACGGTCGGCGCGTTCCAGCGTGATGTCGTTCAACGCCCAGTCCTCGATGGGTTCCGTCGCGCCCGGCAGCCATACGTCGACGTGGGCGATCATACGTTCGTCGATGGAATAGTCATGGTCGGCGATCCGGCGGATGGCCTCGCTCATCTGGAAGCTTTCAAATTCGGCAAGAAAGCCGACGTGGCCCAGGTTCACACCGAGAATGGGCACTTCGGTGGCATGCACCAGTTCGGCTGCGCGCAGGATGGTACCGTCTCCTCCGAGCACCACCACGATTTCCGTGTTCTTCGGCACGGCGGGCGTCCTGCTGCCGAACTCGGGCGCTTCGATATTGTCGATGATCGTCACTTCGAAATTGGCGCGTCTCAACCTGCTCGACGGCTTCTTCGACCACCGTGCCGCTTTCACGCAGACGCGTATGCGTCACCACCACCGCATGTCGGGTACCGATCATCGCAAAGCCCTTTCGTATAACGGGCGCCCCATGCGAGGTGCCACTACCCGCCAGTGTAGTCGAACAAATGAACGAATGACGGCAGCGGGTGTCCAGAACACGCCGCAGACGTCCGGAAGAGTCCCACGGAGCCACCGCGGAAACCGTCGAACGGTACGCCCATGGCCCATTCGTCACACTACCGTCTACAATAGCTCAAGGAAACGAAGACCGTTTATACAGACAAGGAGCGAGGAACAGCATGTCCAACCTCGTCTTCGACGAGTCCTCCTCCAATCGTGAGGCCCTCACATGGCTATGCCTGGTGGTTCTCCGGGGACACGTTCGAGAAGGCCATGGCGGAGGAGCGCAAGCCGCGCAAGCGCAGCCTAATGCACAGACTCACCACACATCCCGGACGTCTGACCATCCTGTACTTCATGATGTTGGGCGCATTGTCCACGCTGCTCCTGCTCACGCCCACCGCCACGCCGAAAGGCGAGCAAACGACATTCACCACCGCGTTCTTCACCGCGATCTCCGCGATTTCGACGTGTGGCATCTCCATCGTCAATTCGACGACGCATTGGTCCGCTTTCGGCCAGGCCGTGCTCATCTTCTCCGTGCAGATGGGCGGCTTGGGTGTCATGACGTTCGCTTCACTCATCGCCTTGGCCGTGAACCACCATCTCAAGGCCACGCAAAAAGCTGCTGACGGCCAACGAGCTGGGCACCACGAAACTCGGCGAGATCAAGGGGCGTGCTCACCGTGGTCATCGCCACCGCGTTCACCATCGAAGGCATCACGTTCGTGGCGCTGTTCCCCGGCCTGTACAAAGTCAATCATGGCAATGTGCGGCACACGCTGTGGGAATCGTTGTTCTTCGCGGTCATGGCATACAACAACGCCGGCTTCACCCCTGACGGCGCCGGCCTGCATGTCAATCAACAATTGGGCTGTTGGCCTGCCTATCCTCGTCAGCGCGTTCTGCGGCACGCTCGGCTTTCCCGTCCTGCTTAACCTCATGCGCTCATGGCGCAACCATCGTCCGCCGAAGCGTTGGAGCCTGCATACCAAGCTCACGCTGACCACCACGTTCTGCATCGTGCTCGCCTCGTTCACCTGGTTCCTCCTCATGGAATGGAACAACAGACTGCTGTTCGCCACCGAAGGTGTGGAACCGCGGTTGTGGCATGCGATGGTGGCGGCCGTCATGCCCCGCAGTTCCGGCTTCGACCTGTCATGGATGCCGGGCGTGAGCGACGCGCGACGAAGTGTTCCTGTCCATCGTCATGTTCATCGGCGGCGGCAGCACTTCGACCGCAGGCGGCATCCGCGTCACCACGCTCGCAGTGATTCTGCTGACCTGCCGCGCCGCGTTCACCGGACGCCATGACGTCAACGCATTCCATCGTCGCATCCATTCGCAAGCCGTCATGACGGCCGTGGCCGTCACCACCTCATGTCTGGCACTCGTCACCATAGTGTCCATGACATTGATGGCCATCACCGGATGCTCGTTGAGCAACGCGCTGTTCGACACCTGCTCGGCGTTCGGTCTGGGAGGCTATTCGGTCGGCGTGGCCAGCGCTTCTAGTCCAGCGTCCTGTACATTCTCGCCGCGACCATGTTCATCGGCAGGCTCGGTCCGCTCACCATCGCCTACGCGATCTCAGGCCGCGCAATGTGGAGCCGGTCCGCTACCCCACCGAGCAGATCGTGGTCGGCTGAGCGGATTCGTCGATACGGTTTCTATACCCGCAACTTCCTATACTTGAATCCGGAACAGAACATCGAAAGGTACGCGAACAATCATGGCTAACAACACCAGAAGCGTTCTTGTGGTAGGACTCGGCCGTTTCGGCAGTTCCGTAGCCACCACATTGGATACGATGGGACAGGATATGTGCTCGCCGTCGACAAGGACGGCGAACTGGTGAACCGCTTTGGTCGTCGCAGATCCCCACCGTGCAGGCCGACATGACCGACGTGATGGCGTTGGAGCAGATCAACGCCTCCGATTTCGACACGGCGGTCGTAGCCATCGGCGACAGCGTCAGAAGCGTCCGTCATCACCGCCGGCAATCTGTTGGACGCGGGCATCTCCGACATTTGGGCGAAGTCGGTGTCCAAGGAGCATGCGCGCATTCTGCAGCGTATCGGCGCACGGCACATCATCAACGCGGAGACCGATGCCGGCAAGCGCGTGGGGCACTTGGTGTCCGGCAACTATCTGGACTACATCGAGCTTGAAGGCGCGTACAGCGTGGTGAAGATCCACACTCCCCCGCATGTCGTCGGTTACTCCATCGAGGATGCGCGCGTACATGAACGGTTCGGCATCACCGTGGTCGGTGTCAAATCGCCGGGCAAGGAATTCGAATACGGTTCGAAAGAGCTGATTATGCACCGTAACGACGAGCTCATCATCATGGGCAAGCAGGATCAGATCGACAAGTTTTTGAGGGGCTAGGCCCACGGAACATGCAAAAAGGCCGGCGGTCCATATGGGATTTTTCATATGGGCTGCCGGCCTTTCATTTTTACGCTATCGATTGGCGGAGAACGGTTTACGCCACTGCATACAGCAGATACTCGATGTTGCCGTGCGTGCCTTCGATCGGTGAGACCGCCGTGGCGCGTACATCCAGTCCGTTGGCTTTCGCGCAGGCGGTGACGGTGTCGAGCGCCTGTTTGCGTAAGGTTTCGCTTTCCACGATGCCGTTTTTGCCGAGGTTGCCTTTGCCGACTTCGAACTGCGGTTTGCCCAGCAGCACGACGTGTGCGCCGGGCGCGGCGATGCGCGCGATGACGGGAATCACGTATGTCAACGAGATGAATGACACGTCGGATACGATCATGCTTGGCCGGTACGGCAGATCATCCGCTTCGACGTCGCGGATGTTGACGCCGCTCATTTCGATGATGCGCTCGTTGCCTGCGATGCGCGGGTCAAGCTGGCCGTGCCCGTCGAGCGCGATCACATGCGCGGCACCGCGTCGCAGAAGCACGTCGCAGAAACCGCCGGTGGACGCGCCGATGTCGAGGCAATCGAGTCCTTCCGCGGAACGCGCAGGCCGTCTGGGAGGAGAACATGTCCGAGCGCGCCGACCAGCTTGTAGAAGCTCCACGGGAGACGTATCGTCTCCCCAGATCGGCATCAAGCGTGTCGGCGGCCGTGACTTTGAGCGACGCTTTGGATGCGACGGTGCCGTTCACCCGACCTTGCCGGATTCGATCAGCCGTTGTGCTTTGGGCGACTATCCGTGACGCCACGCTCCACCAGCGCGATGTCGAGTCGGACGACGGCACCGGAATCGTCATTCATGTTGCGCATACGCACGTGCGGCAATCAGGCGATTCGGAATTCCGGCACGATCATGCCGTCGACGCTGTGTCCGCGATCCGCCGCATCCCACATGGCGGCGCAGGCCGCACGAAGACCGTCGACGCTGGTGATGTCGGTGACGTAAAGACGATCGCCGTCGACGCGCGCCTGCACGTCGCGGCAGCTCCAAGCGCCAGCCTCATGCACGACTTCGGGGCCGGCTCGTTAAGTCCGGTCAGGTCCTGGCGATGTAGGTCGGACGCAGATGCTCCGGAGCGAACATCAGCTCATGCGGATTGGTGACGCCGGTCAGCACGGCCAGGGAATCATAGCCGCCACGGTTGCCGGCTTCGATATCGGTATCGAGGCGGTCGCCGATGGCGAGGCATGCTTCCTTGGCCACTGGTTCGGCACCATCATGCGCGGCAAGCAGTCGGGCTTCGTCGTACATGGCGGATTCCGGCTTGCCTGCGGACGAAACCGGTTCCACACCAGTGGCGTTGATGACGGCCATGATCATGGAACCGCAACCGGGGGCGATGCCCAGCTCACGCGGAATGGTCAGGTCGCGGTTGGTCACGAAATACGTGGCGCCCTGTTCTACGGCGTAGGCGATTTGCGCCATCTGGTTCCAAAGACATGTCCGGGTACCAGCCTTGGATGGCCGCGACCGGCTTTGTCTTCGGCGGAATCAACCACTTCAAGACCCTGCTTGGCGACTTCCTCACGCAGATGCTGTGCGCCGAGCACGAACACTTTCGCACCTTGCGGCACCGCACGGGCCACCATACGGGCAGCCACCACGGACGAGGTGATGACCTGCCATGGTTCGACGTCAAGGTCGAAGCCTTTAAGCTGGTCGGCCACCACGGATTGCAGTCGGGAGGAATTGTTGGTGGTGTATTCCACCGTCATGCCGAGGCCTTCGGCCTTGCGGATGCTCTCTGCAGCATGTTCCACCGGATTCTTGCCACGGTAGACCACGCCGTCAAGATCAAGACAGCGCCAGCTGGTAGGCTTCGCTCAGCGGACGGGTTGTGGATTTCAGCATTGTTTTTGCCGCACCTCACCGTTGTCGGAATCGGCTGCGGATTCGACCTCATCCTCAGTCTGGTCGTCTTCGGAGTCGCCCGCGTTTCGCCGTCACCGGCAGGCTCGTCGTCGGACTCGGCGCCTTCCTTGGCCGCTTCGGCATCAAGCTGGGTCTCATCGTTGGTCTCGCCGTTCTCGTCGACGGCCTCGGAATCGTCCTCATCCTCGTCTTCCGGCGCATACTGGGCGTCATCTTCGGAAATGCCGAGCTTGTCCATAAGCTCGTCGTTCAATTCCTGCATGTCGTATTCAATGACCAGATCGTCGGAGGTCTCGTCCTCTTCGGCATCGGCGTACTGCAGCTCAAGCTTGTCAAGCAGCTGGTCGAGAGCCACGGCCTCATCGGAGCGTCCGGCCTGCTCGAGGAAGTACTGTTCGGCCTGCACCGCACGCATGCGGTATTCGCCGGCCAAGCCCTTGGAACGGCCCAGCGTATGCACGATCTCAATGGCCTTATCCCACAGCTCGAGGTCGCCCAGCGCGCCCGCGTACACGAGGAACATCTCGGCCTTGGATTCGCCGCGCAGATACTTCGCGTCATCGCTCATGGCGGTTTCGATGGCCTTCTTCGGCTCGCCCATGCCACGCTCGCAGTCGGCGATGAACGGCAGATAGTCAAGGAAACCGTTCATGCGGAACGCGGTGCGGAACTCACGCAGGGCCAGCTTGTAATCGCCCTGACGGTAGGCCACGAACGCAAAAAGGGTCTCACGCGCGAAATCAATACGGGAAGCCTGATGCGCCACCCACTTGGCATGTTCGAGCGCCAGCTCCGGATCCCTTTCCTCAAGCGTGTAGGCGGCAAGGATGTGCAGGCCGATGTTCTCCGCATGTTCCTTGGACAGGCCACGCAGACGCTCACGGTCATCAGTGGACAGCATGCTCCACTCGATGCCCTTCGGCATCTTCGGCTCGCCCGGGCGACGATGCGTGTACGGGTTTTGCGACGGGAAGCTCATCGTGCCGTCGGAATTGCGACGCGGCTTTCGACAGATATTCACCACGCTTCGCCTCGCGGTACTCCATCTTTCTCTTCACGGGTGAATTCGCGGCGCTCCTCGCCTTCCGGACGCTGATCGCGATCCTTGTGGAAATCACGACGCTGGTTGTCACGGCGGAAATCCCTGCGATCGCCGTCACGACGATCATCACGACGGAAATACGACGCTCGCCATCACGGCGCTCCCCGCGGCGGTCATCGCGGCGGAAGTCCCTGCGATCGCCGTCCTTGTGGAAGTTGCGGCCGCCACGACGCTCACCATCGTCACGGCGGAAGTCACGACGGTCACCGTCATGACGGAAATTGCGACGCTCGCCATCGCGACGGTCATCATGGCGGAAACCGGAACGCTCGCCATCACGCTGGTAGCGCGGATTGTCGCCGCGATTGCCGCGATAGCCGCCGCGGCGGTCGTCACGACGCTCGCCATCGCGGTTGAACTTGCGCGGACCGTTGTGGAAACGACGCTCCTGGCCTTCGCTTTCGCCGGCGCGATGGAAATCGCGGTCGCCACGACGGTATCCGCCGCCATTGCCCCTTGCGATATCCGCCCTTACGGTCATCGTTGTGGAAGCCGCCGGACTTGTGTCCGTAGGACTTGCCGCCGTTGCCGCGCGGCTTGAATCCCTGCCACCGCGGTTTTTACCCGGCCTGCCCGAGCCGTGAGGACTTGTGGTTGCCGTAGGATTTGCCGCGCGATCCGCGCTGTTCTTCTGCCATGCTGTTCCTTATTGGTCTTGAGATACTTGCGATTATTTACTTACGATTACCTATGCGTCTCACGCCTGTTCGACGACGCCGAGCGCCTTCTTTGCCGCGGCGGATGAGCACGAAACGACCATGCAGGAAGTCACCGTCCTGCAACGTCTGTTCCTCATCCTCCACGCGCGTGTTGTTGAGGTACACGCCACCGGACTTGATGGTCTTGCGCGCCTCGGAAATCGACTTGAACAGGCCTGCCTTCATACCAGCCTCGGCCACACGGTCGCCGGCTGCGACCTTGGCGAATTCCCCATCGACCTTCATGCCATCGATAGCGGCCTCAAGCGTGGACTCGTCGATGTCCGCCAGATCGCCGCCACGTCCGAACAACGCGCCGGCAGCTTCGATGGCCTGGCGAGTGGCTTCCTCGCCATGCACGAAGCTGGTGACCTCCCATGCGAGGGTGCGCTGTGCCTCACGCGCGCCCGGATTGGTCTTTGCTTTCCTCGATAAGCCGTTCGATTTCGGCCTTTGGCAGGAAGGTGAACGCCTTGAGCAGGTTCTCCATCTCGCTGTCGGGACGGTTGAACCAGAACTGGTAGAACTTGTAGGGGCTGAGCATCGTGCCATCCAACCAGACGGCGTTGCCTTCGGACTTGCCGAACTTCTTGCCCTGCGCGTCGGTGATGATCGGGCTGGTGAACACGTTCACGTCCACGCCGCGCACCTTTGTGGATCAGATCCAGACCGGAGGTGAGGTTGCCCCACTGGTCGGAGCCGCCGATCTCCAGCACGCAATGGTACTCGTCGAACAGGTGCAGGAAGTCGTTGCCCTGAAGCACTTGGTAGCTGAACTCGGTGAAGGAGATGCCTTCCTCGGGTTGAGGCGACGGGCCACGGTGTTGCCTTGGCGAGCATGGTGCCCAGACGGAAGTTCTTGCCGATGTCACGCAGGAAGTCGATGACGGTCATCGAGGCGGTCAATCGTAATTGGACACGAAACGCACCGGATTGCTGCCTTCGGTCTCGAGGATGCCGCCGATCTGCTTCTTCAGACGATCGGCCCAGCCGGCCACGACGTCCTTCGGGTTGAGCGTGCGTTCGCCCGACTGGCGCGGATCTCCGATCGAGGCCGGTGGCGCCGCCGACAACGCGATCGGATAGTGTCCTGCGGCCTGCAGGTGGCGCATGTTGATGAGCTGCACGAGGTTGCCGATATGCAACGATGCAGCGGTGGGATCGAAGCCACAATAATAGGTGATGGGCTCTCCGTTCAACGCTTCGGCGAGTCGATCCCGGTCCGTGGACTGGGAAATCAACCCGCGCCATTCCAGTTCATCGAGGCCGGAATCGAAACCGGCCTCCTTGAAATCGATGACGTGAGCCATAACTGTGAACTTTCTATCGAATTGTGGACATTACCGCGTTTTACGCACCCTACGAAAGTTTCGCAGAAGACGCAGACAGCCGCGTGTGCCGTTTTCCATGTTTTTATCAAAGCGATCACGGAACATGCCGGTTAAAATCGAAAAACGGAATCTCATTGACGAGAAGAAGGGGAGGCCTGCATGGATCGCAAAGGCATGAAGGCCAATGCAAGGGAAAGCCTATAAGAACACTATTGGATGATAGTCGTCATCTGCCTGTTCGCTTCGGTGTTCGGTGTCGCCTACAGTTCGTCGACATGGTCGGTGAACGCCAGTTCCCCGTCCGCAACCGTGCAGGAGGATGGCACAGCGCAATCCGGACAACGTGTCGAAAGTGTTGGAGAACCTGTTGTCGGCGATGAAAAAGCCAGGCACGCAGCAAAGTGGAGCACAATCAGGGCAGATCGTGCAAAACGACACCAATGCCGATGGGGCGTAAACGCGGCGTGTTCGCGTCTCTGCTCAACTCGTTCTCATCGGGTTCGGTCATTCTGTCGATGGCCGATGCGGCCAATTCCATCGTGCATAATGACGGCGTCGCAGTGGCCGCCAATCGTCGTATCCCTGGCCGTTTACCTTTTCGTATGGGCTGTTCGTCCAGCAGACATACCGGTGGTCATGATGCGCATGCTGCTTGAGGGGCGGACCTACGACAAACTTCCCGTGAGCCGTTTCCTCTACCCGATCACCACGCGCAAATGGTTGTCGATGGCGAAGGTGATGCTGCTCGAGAACGTGTTCCTGTTCCTGTGGACGTTCACCATCATCGGCGCGTTCATCAAACCGTATTCCTACCGTATGGGTGCCCTACATCGTCGCCGAAAATCCGAATATCGGGGCACGGAGGCCATCAGCCTGTCCAGGCGCATGATGAAGGGTCACAAGTGGGAGTGTTTCGTGGCCGACCTGTCGTTCCTTGGCTGGTGGCTGCTCAATCTGTTCACGCTCGGCTTGAGCGGCATCTTCTATTCCAACGGCTATAACGCGGCGTTTTTCGTCGAATATTACGTGCATGCGCGGATTGTCAAGACGATTCGGGATTGGAGGGAAGCGAGCTGCTCAGCGACGAATACCTGTACAGCAAGGCCTCCCGCTGAGACATTGCATGCCGCTTATGGTGATGTTGCCGAAACGGTGGAGCAGTTGTCCAGCAATCTTGTTCCGGTGGACAAGCCAAACGGTTTCGTCGGGTTCCTGTCCGAATGGTTGGGCGTGCGTATCCTGCATGCGCGGTCGGTGACCAAGTATGAGGAGTATCGCGCAAGCAACTGCATCAGATCGATACCGGCAGGGAGATTCTGAACGGCGCTATCTATCCTGGTCGTCTGGCTCCGGCGCCGATGGCGTTCCGGTTCCGCGAATCCCGCACCGTCAGCTCCGACCGCAGCTATTCGTTGGTCAATCTGGTCATGATGTTCTTCATCTTCTGTTTCGTGGGATGGTATGGGGAGGTGAGCCTCGCCTTCATTTCCGAAGGAACGCTCGTGAATCGTGGCACGCTGCATGGGCCATGGCTGCCGATCTATGGCACCGGCGGTGATTATCCTTTATTCTGCTGAAGAAGTTGAGGAAGAAGCCCTTGTTCGAGTTCCTGGCCGCCATGGTCTTGTGTGGCGGGTTGAGTACTTCTCGTCCTGGTATCTGGAGAAGACCCACGGAGGACAACGCTGGTGGGATTACACCGGTTATTTTCTCAATCTCAATGGTCGTATCTGTGCCGAGGGGTCTGCTGACGTTTGGTTTGGGCGGTTTGGCGATCGTGTATCTGCTGGCTCCCTGCATTGGCAACAACTTGCTGGAGTCGTATCGATACAAGAAAGCTCACCGTTGTGGCCGTCGTGCTTCTGGCGTTCTACTGTGTGGACCAGGCGTATTCGGCGCAGCATCCGAACATTGGTGCCGGCATCACCGATTACAAGGGGTCGGCCACATCGCAAGTGTCGTAGCCCCTATCCGATGTGATGCATAAAGGGATTTTGCCCCGTCAGCGTGCGCAACGCAGGTTGGCGGGGCAAATCGTTTTTTGGACACACGCTATACGACACGTGTGGCCGGTGGAAACTTACTTTCGGCGCAGCATCTCACGCACGGTTTCCATGATCTTGCTGTATTTGGTGGAGTCCGTGGAACGCATGCGTGGGAAGGAGCGGATCATACGACGTTGCTGCCAATTCAACGCGGAAGAGACAAGCTGACGCATATTGGCAACACGTTCCTGCGACGATTCCGACAAATCATGCATCTTTTCCCCGGAACTCCTCTTTGCCCCACTGCCAGGAGTCTCCGGCCTTCTCCGCACGATCCTGCACCGCTTCGCTGAATTTGGCGAGACGCTCGGACAGACCGACGATGCCCACCACGGTGACGATGGTGTCGATGATAACGACGATAGCGGCGACCGCGCATATCACGTGCACGGCAAGCAGCGGAATCATGGCGGTGAGCCGTTCGACCTGCGGCTGGACCACATCGATAATCAATACTCCGCCGAATCCGAATACGATTGCGCCGAGCGACAGATGCGGCCTTGATGTTGAATCGGTAATGGCTGTAATCCCACCATCTGGCGTGGAACAACTTTTCCATGCCCCAAGAGGTGATGTACTCGAGTATGCTCGCGCCAAATGAGGAGATAAGGAAAATCTCGATGGGATTCGTGAAGTCATGCAACAGCACAATCGCAAGCACCGCGCCGCATCCGTAAATGGCACAACGGCCCGTTAAGCACGGTTGACCCATCGACGTTCCGAAACCGGGACACGAGAACCGACTTCGTACACCCATCCGATAAAGGCTAAGTGTACAACAGAACCAAAGGAACAAATATTCGAGTGTGAGCGCCACAGCCATCAGCTCCTGTCCATCGGTTGTCCGGATGCGGGTTTGTCGAAACGATCGAAAGAGAGCGTTTCCTTCGTGGCGCTGATTTTGTCGGCCGCGGTGACAAGGTATCCTTCGATGTACTTCGACGGATAGGGAGTCAATGGGAACATGTGATGTTCGATGCTGTCCCGTTCGATCTGGTTGAGTTTGAAATCCCGTATGGCGTTGCGCATGGCCGTTTCACCATGTGTGAATCCATGTAGCCGATGGGTGCCGTTGTCCCAGTCATGCCAATCGTAAAGGAAGTAATCATGGAGCAAAGCGGCGCGAATCAACGAACGTAGATCCCTATTCCCAGTGCAGTCTGTCCGTTGCCGCCAGACGGACAGACAAGCCACACGAATGGGCGAATGGTGACCACGCCATGCTGGTAGCAGACCCTTTCGATGGCCATGTGGTCATGTTCCAGAATCTCCCGGCCGTGCGCGTAGACCAGCCGTCGTATCCGTGCGCGTCAACAGCACCGCTTTTTGCTCCTTTGCTTGATAGGGATTACTTGAGCGGGATTCGGGCGACTTGATGCGGAACCGTCAGACACGGAGTTGGCAAGCGGCGCGTAGCTGCTGATGGTGGTCTTGGCGGAAACGATCTGTTCGCACGCACGCGCAGCGGGAGGTGCCTCCCTTGCCGTTGCGGGCGGAGACGGAGCCTTCGGTGGACAAAGCCACGCACCTGCGGGCCTTGTCCGCCGGCAGGAAGTCCTTGAACACGTTGATGAAGTCCTCGCGGTCAAATCCCACAGCTCCTGGCCACCCACGGTCTTCGGCAATCTTGACGCAGGCGCCGGAAGTGCGCGTGACGGAACGGCACACCGTTCTTGACGAGCCATTCGGCGATGTCGGTGGCAAGGGCGAAACCGGTCGGGGCTTCGGCTTCCGAGGCGTTCCTTGTCGAAGAACATGGTGGCGACCATGCCGGTGAACGCCGGCAGCAGCACTTCAAGCGTGTCCACTTGGTCGAATACGGCTTCCTTGTCTTCCTGCAGGTCGCGCGCATAGGCTGTCGGCAGGCCTTTCAAGGTGGCGAGCAGCAGGCCAGTCAGGTCGCCGATGAGTCGTCCGGACTTGCCGCGAGTGAGTTCGGCGATGTCCGGATTCTTCTTCTGCGGCATGATGGACGAGCCGGTGGAGTAGGCGTCATCAAGACGCACGAACGCGAATTCCTGGGTTTCCAGATGATGATCTCTTCGGACAGGCGGCTCAGATCGACACCGGCCATGGCGGCGATGAAGGCGAATTCGGCGACCAGATCACGGCTGGCGGTGCCGTCGATGGAATTGGCGGTCACCTTGGAGAAGCCCAGCTCACGGGCCACAGCCACCGGTTCGAGTCCAAGGGTGTTGCCGGCGAGGGCACCGGAGCCGTACGGGCTGGCGTCGATGCGCTTATCCCAATCGGCGAGACGTTCCACGTCACGCAGCAGCGGCCACGTGGGCCATGAGCTGGTGGGCAAGCAGAACCGGTTGGGCGTGCTGCATATGCGTACGTCCCGGCATGACGGTGCGACCGGCTTTTTTTCGGACTGCTCGATCAGTGTTGCGGCGAGACCGAGCAGCATTTTGGCGATGATGCGGCTGTGGCGGCGCAGCCACATGCGGATGAGCGCGGCGATCTGATCGTTGCGGGAACGGCCGGCCCTGAGCTTGCCGCCGAGTTCGTCACCAGCGATCTGGGTAGACCGCGTTCGAGTGCAGTGGCCTCGTCCTCGTCATCCTCGATCGGAGCGAACGCTCCGGAATCCACGCGGCGCTGCAGCTCGTCAAGGGCGTCTTCCATGCGCTGCAGCTCGTCGGCGGTCAGAAGTCCCGCACGGCCGAGAGCACGGGCGTGGGCGCGGGAACCGGCGATGTCGTCGTCGGCGAGTCGCCAGTCGAATTGGGTGGACTTGCTCAACCGTGCGAGTTCCGGCGACGGACCAGACTTGAAACGGCCGCCCCACAGGGCAAGATGCTCACCATTAGTAGTGCTCTCGGTCATTGTTTTTCCAAATCTCCTTGCAGATATGACTGAGTGTGGGAGAGCTTACCAGTCAGGATGGTCCCCGACGGTACGCTCTCCCCCATTATCAAGACGATTCACAACGTGAATCCGATGATGCTTACTCGACGGTGTTCTCCGGGACCTCGATGCCGTTGCCGAACTTGACGTCGCGCGCTGCGGCCACGGGGACGGCAGGCCGTAGATGTCGATGAAGCCGTTGGAGGACTTCTGGTCGAAGCTGTCGCCGGAATCGTAGGTGGCCAGGTTGTAGTCGTACAGCGAGCTGTCGGAGCGACGGCCGGTCACGACGGCGCGGCCACCGTGCAGAACCATGCGAATCTCGCCGGAGACGTACTTCTGGGTGTCTTCGATGAAAGCGTTCAGGGACTGGGTCGCCGGGGAGAACCACTGCGCATCGTAGACCAGTTCCGCCCAACGCTTGTCGATGTCGCGCTTGATGCGGTGCTGCTCGCGGTGTTCGGAGACAGCAGTTCTCGAGTTCCTGGTGGGCGGTGATCAGCGCCACTGCGCCCGGAGCCTCGTACAGCTCGCGGGACTTGATGCCTACCAGACGATCCTCAATCAAATCGATACGGCCGATGCCCTGCGCGCCTGCACGACGGTTCATCTCTTCGATGGCCTGCAGCGGAGTGACGTCATGACCGTCGATCTTGACCGGGACGCCCTGCTTGAATTCGATGACGACCCTCATCCTCGACCGGTGGGAACGCCGGATCGTCGGTGTAGGAGTAGCAGTCCTGGTCGGACCGTTCCACGGATCCTCGAGGAAACCGGTCTCGATGGCGCGGCCCCACACGTTCTGGTCGATGGAGAACGGGCTCTTCTCGGTCTGCACGATCGGCAGCTTGTGTTCCTTGGCGAAGGCGATCTCGACGTCGCGGGTCAGGGACAGGTCGCGAATCGGGCTGATGGCCTTCAGCGTCGGGTCGATGGAGGCAATGGAGACCTCGAAACGAACCTGGTCGTTACCCTTGCCGGTGCAACCGTGGGAGATGGTGTCAGCACCGAACTGGTGGGCGGCGCGCACGAGGTGCTTGGAGATCAGCGGACGGGAGATGGCGGAGACCAGCGGGTAGACGCCTTCGTACATGGCGTTGGCCTTGAGGGCCTTCATGCAATATTCGTTGGCGAATTCATCACGGGCATCGACCACGTAGGCTTCGACCGCACCGCATGCCAGCGCGCGCTGCTTGATGGTTTCGAGGCTTTCGCCGCCCTGGCCGACGTCGAGGGACACGGCCACAACATCCTTGCCGGTGCGTTCCTTCAGATACGAAATGGCGACGGAGGTGTCAAGACCACCGGAGTACGCCAGGACGAGACGATTCTGATCGCTCATGGTTTCCCTTTCTAACATCCAACGTTATTCATCAGTATATGCACAGCTCTGTATATTTATGCATATTTGGTGCGTCGTGTCCACTATATGGCTATTCACGCTTTGGAAGCGACATCAAGCAGCCATTGCGCACGCCGTTTGGCGACATCATCCTCGGAGCAGATAACCATGACCGTGTCATCTCCGGCGATGGTGCCAAGCACGCCTTCGATGGGCTGCTTATCGATGACGCTGGCCACATATTGCGCGGCGCCGGATGGCGTGCACGACCACGAGATTACGTGCCGCGGCCACGGGATGTGACAAGTCCGGACAGTACCCGGCTAATCTGCTGCTCGGTTTTGGCGTCCGGGTTAAAGCCGGATGTTCATCAATGTTCTGTTTGCCGACGGCGTGAGGCCACGGTTCCGTCGGCAAGACGGCTTCGTGGCGTGAATCTCATCGAGATCACGGCTCAGTGTGGCCTGCGTCACCTCGATGCCCTGGTCGGCGAGAATCTGCGACAGTTGCGATTGCGAGGTGACGATGCGCGTCAGCAAAGCCTGCTCAATGGCGCTCAGTCGAGCGGTTCGTGTGGCAGGACGCTGCAACGCGGGAGTGTGGTCAGTCATCAGACCAGCAGGCTTTCATCGCCACGGGCCTTGCCGGCCAACCAGGTCAGCAACGCCTTCTGGGCGTGCAGACGGTTGCCTGCCTCATCCCAAACCACGGACTGAGGACCATCGATAACCTCGGCGGTGACCTCCTTGCCGCGATATGCAGGCAGGCAGTGCTGGAAGATGGCGTCGTCCTTGGCCTTGGCCATGAGTTCGGCGTTCACCTGGTAATCCCAGAACGGCTTGGAACGGACAGCGTATTCCGCTTCCTCGCCCATGGAGACCCACGTGTCGGTGAAGACGCAATCGGCTCCGGCAACAGCCTCATTTCGGATCAGTAGTGACGAGGATGGAGCCGCCGGTCTCAGAGGCAATCGCTTTCGGCATCGGCAACGATCTGCGGATCCGGCAGGTATCCGTACGGTCCTGCCACACGCACGTTCATGCCCGCCAGCGCCGCCGAGCAGGTAGGAGTTGGACATGTTGTTGGCCGCGTCACCGAGGTAGGCGATGGTCTGGTTCTGAGGTTGTCTCACACCGCCGCGATGTTCCGAGATGGTCTGGAAGTCAGCAAGAATTCTGGCACGGATGGAATTCGTCGGTCAGTGTTCACCACCGGATGGTGGAGTACTTGGCCATTTCTTCGACGCGGCCCTGGCCGAAGGTGCGCCACACCACACCGTAAGCCATGCGGTTGAGCACACGAGCGGTGTCGGCCACCGGTTCGCCACGGCCCAGCTGGGAGCCGGACTTGTCAATGACCAGCGGATAGCCACCGAGTTCGGCCACGCCAATGGAGAAGCTGGAGCGGGTACGGGTACTGGGCTTTTGTCGAAAATCACGGCGATGCCCTGCGGGCCAGCGAACGGCTGGTGATAGAAACGGTTCTTGTGAGAACTTGATGGCGAGTTTCAACTTTTCTGCTTCTGTTCGCCCCAAATGGTTCAGATCAATCATCAGCATAACATAGCAAAAGCAGTTCAGGGGTTGCCATTGTTGCTTAAGAGGCTCCTTTCAAGTTCTTGGGTTCGTCAAAGGGATCAGTCATTAAATACCGTCGGACGGAGCGAAAAATTA
>VOFK01003360.1_pt1 | contig 47088 bp, 68 predicted proteins | sample 5384121 | NCBI WGS metagenome assembly VOFK01 (sample SAMN12384730, study PRJNA508395) | human gut metagenome | isolation source: healthy gut J | host: Homo sapiens | reverse complement strand
CGATACGCCATGCCGGATGCCGCAGCTGAAGCTAAGATTGCCGCCCTCAGTGAAGCAAGATTGTGTGCCCAAGGTGTAGACCTTTTGCCGAAGAATGGAACTTATTGATACAAAACCGCCGTGTTTAAAATACTTGCAGAGGGGGAAGTGACCGCCTTGTTCGGCCATGAACCGCAAATCAAAAATCAGCATTCCCGCGGCGGCATCTCCGCCTGTTAAAGTACCGCGCCGCCGGGCTTGAAGCCTAGGCGTCGTAGGCGGCTGCGTGCGGGACAGCCTGCCGGGCGTACCCCCCGGCGATTGGGATATATGCAACTTCTGCCAGACCGGAACAGGTGTGACGGTAAGCTTCCTCGCCTACCGCCAGATCTAACGGGGAAAAGCACGGCACCGTTGCCCTCATCGTGGGCGGCACCCCACGAAATCACCACCTACCGTGGATGGCCAGGCACCATGACAGCCGCCACCCGGATGCCGTGCAGTTTGGTGCCGCAGGTGCAGCCGGATCTTGCCCGGGATTTTACCATCAACGCCATGGCTTGCGCCCCGGCGAGGGATGACCGATCGACCTGTACGGCGGCCGCAGCGACCTGCACGCCTGCCCGATGCGCCGGCGGTGGGCGACCCGAAGAACGTTTGCCGGACGCCCTGCGCATCCTGCAAGTGGGTGCGGCTGGCCGCCCAGCTGGATTTTGCTCTGAGGAAGCCACCACTGAGCGCCGCGCTGGACATGCGGCAGAGCATTCAGAATATTTCCGCCGAGCGGGCCGTGAGCTGATAAGCGTTGTCGCCTCGCTGCGGGCAAAAAAGCCGAGCCGCTATGGCAGGATTCTTGCCGGGCGGTGTGCCGGAGATTACGCAATCGCTGCACGGCGCCGGCGCCGGGCACCGCGGCGATGGGCAATCGCCGTGGCGGTGAGGAAATATCGAGACCGGAAAGCGAAAAAATTCGGCGCGATGTTGGGTGACCATGTAGAAGTTGGATGTGGAACCATTCTGAACCCGGGAAGTGTAGTAGGACCGCATACCAATATTTATCCACTTTCTTCGGTTAGAGGATTTGTGCCGGGAGTGAAAGTATTTACAAATGTGCAGGTGAAGTGGTTGAAATGAGACAGGAGTAATGACGGATGAAGCTACAATACTTGAACGGGAAATGCAACAGTAACGGAATGCTATAATACATGTTTTTGCCCTCTCGGATGGAAACAGGCATTTTCTGGTGGATACCGGCGGCGGAAACCGTATTTTAAAGGTGTTAAAAGACACCGATCCAGCTGGAAGACATTCACGATATTTTTATTACCCATGAACATAATCGATCATCTTCTGGGCGTGATCTGGTGATACGGATGATCGGGCAGAAGAAGATCGGCCAGAAAATATGAGGGAATCTGCGGATCTACCGCCATGAAGAGCTGGCAAGATCAATCCGCATGATCGCAGAGCTTACGATCCAGAAAAAAGGTGACGAAATATTTTGATGACCGGATTCTTTTGTGCCGGTGCATCACGGAGAGACAAAGGAAATCCTTTGGCTGTCCGGTCACCTTTTTTCGATATTTTTTCCACGAAGGCAAAGCAGTTCAGGGTTTACGATGCTGCTTGAACGGAGTGAAGTTTACCTGCTGCGGTGACGAACCGTACAATGAGAAAGATTATGAATTTGTGAAAAGGCAGCGACTGGCTGACCCATGAGGCGTTCTGTCTGTATGGAGAAGCAGATAAGTTCAAGCCTTATGAAAAGCACCACAGTACTGTGAAAGAAGCATGTCAGCTTGCCGAGGAGCTTCAGATTCCGCATCTGATCTTGTATCATACGGAAGAGATGCATCTTAAGGAGAGGAAAGAGCTTTATACGCGGGAAGGACGGGAGTACTATCACGGGAAGTTGTTTGTGCCGGATGATCTTGAGGTGTTTGAGCTTTAGATTGCAGGACGGGCGGTTTGCGGGAAAATAGAAGACGGACGCGATTTTAATAAAATAAACCGGACAGATTTAGTTGTGCAGGGCATTCCGATGAGCCTCCGAATGCGAAAAATTATGTCAGCAATGGCTTCCGAGAAGAAGTTTCTGGTTGGGGGGAAGGGGAGATGTGGTATGATGGGGGGAGTCAGAAGCTTTGAGGATCTGGGCGAGAAAGGTTTTCAGGAGGGTTCGGTTTCTTCTCCGGGGAAGGTGAGACGTGTGGATCTGATTTAAAAAATGTAGTTGACAAACCAGAACATATGTACTAATATAGAGCCAGAACAAACATTCGTTCGATGGAGAGCGTGGGCGAAGAATCTGGGATAAGGAGATTAATGATGGCGAATAATACAATGAATGATGAGAATAAAAAGAAAGCATTAGACGCAAAGAATTGCAAAAGCTTGAGAAAGATTTTTGGTAAGGGAGCAGTTATGAAGCTGGGTGATCCGGCGGCACAGGTGCATGTTGGAGACGGTTCCGACCGGTTCTCTGAGTCTGGATCTGGCACTTGGTGTTGGCGGCGTTCCGAAAGGACGGCTATTGAAATTTATGGACCTGAGTCCAGTGGTAAGACGACGGTTGCCCTGCATATGGTGGCAGAAGTACAGAAGAGAGGCGGTATCGCTGGATTTATCGATGCAGAGCACGCACTCGATCCGGCATATGCGAAGAAGATCGGTGTAGATATTGATGAACTTTTTACATTTCACAAGCCAGACAGCGAGATCAGGCATTGGGAGATCACTGAGACAATGGTACTGTTCCGGTGCGATTGACATTATCGTAGTCGATTCTTGTTGCAGCACTTGTTCCGAAGCAGGAGATTGAGGTGATGTGATACATGGGTCTGAAGAGCAGGAACAGCAATACATCGCTTTGATGTACGCCTCTGGATGATTGCTCCGCAAACCGAAAGCAAAACCATGCATGGCATTGAAATCACTCGCGCCACTGACGGAACAAAGACTTGGAAAGAATTTGATGTACGCACGCATGTATGGCGTCCGGCTATGTACTTCTTCCCAATTCCTTACAATGAAACGGTGAAGTCGAAAGATTTGCTACAGAATCCCTACTATAATTAATAAAATACCCTAAATATGAAACATAGCATACATTTGGCGGCAATAGCCTTGCTGACTACTCTGCTTGTGACATCGTGTGATACGTTCTCTGCTCCTGCTGATCCTGACAAAAACACGGAGCAGGTCAAAGACATATCAGGCACGTGGCAACTCACCACAGTGAGCCGCAACAGTAATGATATTACCGAAACCATGGACTTCAGCCAGTTCCAAATTGACCTGAAGAAAGATGGTAAGTACACAATTGAAAACTATCTGCCTTTTGTGGTACGCCACAATGGCACGTGGAAAGTTGACGATATCTATTATCCTTTTCGCCTCTATTTCACAGAGGATGGAGCCACGGAGCAGGCCAGTACCGATATCCTATTCCCCATTACCAATGGCGAACGTAACATCGTGATTACTCATAGCCCCGGGTGTGGTTCGAATACCTACACCTATGTATTCAAGAAAATATCAGAAAACTAAAAATCATAACGCTTTATGAAAAAGAAATTAATCAGCTTGCTTCAACGCAAACGGCACATCGTAGCGTTATCAACTATACTTATGACTTTCATCGTTATGAGTTGCCTCTTTATCGATTCTGTCGATATAACCCAAATGATAGATGGAAAAGCCGTAAACTATGCAAAGGCCGGAACGACTGCTACTTTCAAAATGCATGGACACATTAAGGTTCAAGGAGACCCACGCAATGACAAACGACTTGTTTTCGGTTTTTTGGCTCCTAAGAGTTGGAATCTGGCACAAAATGCCAGAGTTTCGTACACAGAAGATACATTTGATCCGAATATAGGTGAGCAAAACATGACGCTTATCCCATTGACCGAACAACCTAGCAACAAACCAGGATTGTCATGGTCGGCTGCTCTCATGCAGGAATACGGTGTCGGTACCAATATTCTGGAAGATATGGAATGGGCAGCCTATTGGACAAGACCCTATAACGGTGTCGCAGATGAAATTCATTTTACAATCTATGTCCGTGTACCGGTAGGAAACAAAAATCTGCGTTTCAAACCATCATTCTTTATTAACAGTACTGACGATAACTTCAGTACAAGTGCAGATGCAAAAGAAATGTGAGGAAGCCGGATGTTTTGAGGTAGTAGAAGGTGAAGGACTTGTCACTGACTTCTGTAGTGAACACTTCAACAAAACCACTCCATTAACAGCATTGCAAAAACGACTTTGTAACCTTTAGCTTCATTGGAGGCATGGACGACGAAAATGCACTTGTCAAGGCCGATAAGATCTATTTTGAAGGAACGGCGGTAGCTAGCGACGGACACCGTTATACCGTAAATGAGAAGAGTGACAAGACCCTGATGAAACGAGAGAATCAGTATACCAAAACATACAATATCACATTCTGGCCGGAAGGGTTCTTCAATGTACCTGAAGGAACAGAGCTTGTAAGTATTGAATATGCCTTCACTAATGCCGATGGATCTATCTCCGTTACACAGTCTGATGATGACTTCGTAATGTTAAATATACCTCTTCCTCCGCAGAAGGAACCATTCATATATACGTTCTATTGCGAGTGATAACCTTATATTCTACTGATAATGAAACAGAATATGTATAAAATGATAACGACGGGACTACTATGTATAGCTGCCGTCGCACTAAAGGCACAAGATGCACCGATAGATAGTGTGGATCACACTAAAAGTAATACCCTAGGAGCATCTTCGACGGTTTATACCAACGACTTGGTAAAATATCAGTCGGCTACCATCCTTACCGGATTGCAAGGACGATTGAAAGGTCTTAATGTATCACCTTTCCGTGGCATGCAACTGTTACGGACTGACGCCAATACTAAATCCGATATAGTGGGAGCTATTCCTAATGTAGGTGGAGGTATCTACGGAGATAATTCGGAGTTTCTCATTTCAGCACGCGGACAATCGCCTGTAGCCATTGTCGACGGTGTAGAACGTGACCTGTATTCCATAGATCCCGAAGCCATTGAATCGGTTACCATTCAAAAGGATGCCCTTTCCAATATGTTTTTAGGAATGCGCAGTTCACGTGGTGCATTGATTATTACTACCAAAAAATCCTGATGCAAAAGGTGGTTTCCATCTCTCACTCACCGGAAAGTTTGGTATATCCAGTGCATTGAAATCTGGCCCAAATCCACTTTCGGCTTATCAATATGCTTATTTGCTCAACGAAGCATTGCTCAATGATGGCAAATCTCCACTCTATACGTATGATGATTTCGAAGCCTATCGTAATGGAACTTCCCCTTATCTGCATCCCGACGTAAATTGGAAAGATGCTATTATGAACAATTCTACTACGTCGCAAGCCTATAATCTGAATGTAACAGGTGGCGGACGGGTGGCTCAATACTTTGTAAGTTTGGGATATTACAGCGAAAACGGATTGTTCAAGACGAGCGATGCTAATAGCTACAACACCAATTTCAAGTACAACCGGTATCTCATCACATCGAAGGTAAACATCAACGTGACAGATGAATTTAAGGTAAGCATGTCTTTAATGGGACGTATAGAGGAAGGAAACCAACCTGGAGGTATTTCGGGGACAGGATACATCGACCTTTTGAGCAACGTATGGCAAACTCCCAACAATGCTTATCCGTCTTAAATCCCAACGGTACGTATGGTGGTAACGCTTCGTATACCCAAAACCTCTATGCACAGACCACTGGTTCGGGATATATCTCAAGCAATACCCGCGACGTCGTAGGAACCATTAATTTGAAATATGACTTCGATAAATTGGTGAGAGGACTTTCTGTTGGTGCAACGGGAAACATCTCATCGCAAGTGCGTAATGCTATCGTTCGTACTAAACAGGCACAAGTATTTCAATACAGCATAACCCAACAAGGCAACGAGGCTTATGACAAGTATGGAGATGTAAGTTCACAAACCAACAGTTACCGTTCAGTATCGACGTACCAATATATGTATGGCAAAATGTATGTAGACTGGGAACGCCAATTCGGTATGCATGGTGTAAAAGCTTCACTTTGGGGCGATACACGTACTATACTCAACAACTACGACCTGCCTATGATTCCGTCGAACATCGGACAGAAAGTTGAATACAATTACGATAACAAAATACTTCGCGCAAGCAGCCGTAACGGAAAGTTATTACAACCGCTATGACAATGGACGTCGCTGGGGAACATTCTGGGCAGTAGGTCTGGGTTGGGATATCAGCAAAGAGAAGTTTATGGAGGCATCGAAGATAGACCAACTCAAGTTACGTGCCACATACGGTCATACAGGAAACGGAATCGACAATGCCGGTTACTTCAGCTATTTAAAGAGATACAATGAAGATGGCGGATTCTGGTATAGCAACGGTACATCCATGAGCAACGGAGGTTCAGTGTCAGAAATATCCCCATTGGCTAATACCCTCCTGACATGGGAAAAAAGGAAGGAAGGTCAATGTAGGTTTAGATTTAACCTTGTTAAAGAATCGTTTGACTCTCTCGGCCGACTATTACAATGACTACTACTATGACATATTGCAATCACGTGGTAAGAGCATCGAATTGCTGGGTATTGCTTATCCGGCAGAAAATATCGGAAAAACACGTTACTACGGATTGGAAACACAACTTAGCTGGCAAGATCACATCGGTAAGGTGAACTATTATGTATCAGCCAACTGGAGTATGGAACAGAACAAACGGTTGTTCATGGACGAGCAATACGTACCTTACGACTATCTGAAAATGACAGGTCAACCCACCGGTACCATCTACGGATTGGTAGCTACCGGATTCCTCACAGCTAAAGACATAGCCGATGGTTATCCCGTAATGAACGGCTTCAACAATATTCAAGCGGGTGACGTGAAATACAAAGACATGAACGGTGACGGCGAAATCAACGAATTCGACCGTACTGTGATTGGTGGCGACAAACCGACTTGCTATTTTGGTATTGATTTAGGCTTTGAATGGAAAGGGTTGGAAGTTACAGCACTTATCCAAGGTGCTTACAACCGCGACTTATATAATAGCGACCGCACGTTGCTCGAAGGATTCCAAGTGATCGGACAAAGCTACGGACAAGCTTACACCAATTTGCTGAATCGTTGGACACCCGAAACTGCTGAAAACAGCTACGTATCCGAGACGACTGACTGCCGGAGGCAATATGTACAACTACGGAAACAACTGGAACTCTTCACTCTTTGTACAGAACGGAAACTACATTCGTCTCAAGAACGCCACCGTATCGTACAAACTACCCGAAAAACTTCTGCCGTAATTACTTAGGCGGACTGCGCGTGAAAATATTTGTACAGGGACAAAATTTACTCACATGGTCACGTACCCGCTTGCAAGACCCTGAAGTTACCTTCACCAGCTATCCGTTACAGCGCACCATTACGACTGGAATCAATCTTAACTTCTAATAAAAATGATGGATATGAAACAAAATAAATATGGCACATGGGCAGTAGGAGCATTTATGCTGTTATTGAGTGCTGCCGCATGTACAGACAGTTATGAGAGTACGCCTGTAGATATGTTTACAGAAGATTACCTCTTCTCGAAGACCGACTCCAACGGAACTGTAGTACGTAAATACCTCAACCGCATCTACTATTACATGCGTAATGGACACAACGGCGTAAATGGTGACTACCTGGATGCCGCTTCCGACGATGCGCTCTCTGTTATTTCGTCCGAGTCCGATGTCTACAAACTGGCCATCGGACGTTACAGTGCCTCCAATTTTATTAACTCGGATATGATTTGGAGCGACCCTTATTTGGTGATTCGCCGCGTGAACATTCTGTTGAGTGGCATTGACGTAGTACCTTTCAACACTACTTACACTGATGCACTCGGTAATACACGCAGGCTCAATGATTCTATGAAAGCCGAAGCCCGGTTCCTGCGTGCTTACTTCTATTTTTGAATTGGTGAAGCGCTACGGTGGAGTGCCCATTATCATTGATAAAGTGTACGAATTGAACGAAAACATCGAATTGCCACGTAGCACGTTCGAGCAATGTATCAAGTATATTGTAAGTGAGCTTGACGATATCAAAGATGACCTTCGTTCGCTGCCACTACCTGATGCCGCTGCGAGCGCACACGTAGTAAACACACAGGCAGCCCAGGCACTGAAGATTCGTGTATTGCTCTATGCAGCAAGTCCGTTATTCAACGAAAAGCCCATTGAATCTGGTAACGAGTTGATAGGATATGCCTCTTATGATCGCGAACGTTGGAAAATAGCAGCCGATGCCGCCCGCAACTTTATTAACACGTACGGAACAGGTGACGGAGCTATCATGGGACTTGACGATAATTTCAAGAATGTATTTTACCAATTGGTATTCAAACGAACATAAAGAAGTTATCTTCTTCCGTGAAAAACGCAATGGATAAGACGGTGGAAACAGCTAACGGTCCATTGGGACTTAGCGGTGCCAAACAAGGAAACGGCCGCACCAATCCCACACAGAATTTAGTCGATGCCTTTTTTAATGAAAAAGACGGTCACTTTATCAATGATAAAGGTAAATATGAATACAATGAACAGCTTCCTTACGCACAACGTGATCCACGTTTGGAATATACCATTAATACACAATGGTTCGTCATGGGTGAACTCTACGATGGAAACATGGCAGGGGTGGAGCCAATAATCCTCTTGGTTCGTCGTACTCGCTCACGAGTTATTACATGCGCAAGTTTATGGGTGATTTCGAAGCAGCCAACGAATATCAAGACACACAACACAACTGGGTGATGTTCCGTTACGCCGAAATACTTCTGAACTTTGCCGAAGCCGAAAACGAATATTTGTCTACTCCTTCACAAGCTGTATATGATGCTATCATCGCCCTGCGCCGACGTGCAGGTATCGAACCTGGATGAAAAAGAATTTGTATGGACTAACAACCAATGAGCAGACACACAATTTGACGCAAGCCGAAATGCGCAAAGTGATTCAGAATGAACGCCGCATTGAATTGGCTTTTTTGAAGAGCATCGCTATTGGGACATTCGTCGTTGGCGACTTGCCGAACAGGTCTATGCACAGCCTATTCAAGGAATGTACATCACTAAATCACAGACTTCCACGACCTATGTTCCGCAAGCTGTACTCAATGTACAATGGGACAATAAACGTTATTTCTATCCGATTCCTTATTCGGAAGTAATAAAAAAAATAAGAATATGGTTCAAAACCCTAATTGGTAATATCTTATGAAAAGAGTAATTATAACATTCTTGTGCCTCCTCTGCATTGTACAGGCGTACTCCCAATCGTTTACGATAAGCGGTACCATTATTGATGGGGAAAGCAACGAACCGCTTATCGGAGCTGGTATTCTGGTAAAGGAGCCGGAAGGGGTACCATCACCAATATAGATGGAAAATATTCGCTGGAAGTGAAACGTGGCGAAACATTGGTATTTTCGTTTGTGGGCTATCAAAATCAGGAAGTCGCAATAACAAATCAGCGCACACTGAATATCGCATTAAGGGTTTCCGAAGCCAACAACCTGAACGAAGTTGTTATCATCACGGTCGCGGCAGCGCGAAACGTATCACTTTGACCGGTGCCGTGAGCGGTATTCAAGCCAACGAATTACGTAGAGTTCCTACAAGTAGCTTACAGAATACATTATCGGGTAAACTGCCCGGCTTCTTCAGTCAGCAACGTTCCGGTCAGCCGGGAAAAGATGCTTCCGACTTCTTTATCCGTGGTGTCAGCTCCTTGAATGAGGACGGTAACAAACCGCTTATTATGGTTGATGATGTGGAATACAGTTACGAACAGCTGTCGCAAATCAATGTCAATGAGATTGAAAGCATATCTATTTTGAAAGATGCATCAACGACTGCTATTTATGGTATCAAGGGTGCTAACGGTGTGTTGGTAGTCAAGACACGTCGCGGTGAAGAAGGAAAAACCTGTGATCCATGTGCGTGCAGAAGCCGGCGGTCAGATACCTGTCCGTAAACCCAACTTCTTAGACTCATACAACACCGCCCTGTTAGTCAACGAGGCACGTACTAACGATGGTTTGACTAAAAATGTTTACACAACATGATTTGGAACTGTTTAAAGACGGTTTCCGACCCATACGGACATCCTAATGTAAACTGGTACGACGAAGTGTTCAAGGAGATCGGCTATGCAGTCGAACATCAATGTCGACGTATCGGGTGGTACCAAACGTTTGAAATACTTCGTATCCGGGGGGTATTTCTCACAAGGTGGTTTGGTTCGTAACTTTGCTAAAGCGGATGACGATGTGAATACCGGCTATTTTTACCGCCGTTTTGACTACCGTACCAACTTGGACTTTACTGTTACTGATAATCTGACTATGCGTCTGGACTTCAGTTCGCGCTTCATGAACATCAACGAACCGAGTAGTCTGAATGCTACAGGCGAGATTTACAATTTCACCGCCATGCACCCCTATTCGGCACCGGTACTCAATCCGGACGGATCGTATGCTTATCTTTCAGATGTGGACGGTTACGGACCTACATTGAATGCACGTTTGGCTAACGAAGGTTACACGCGTACACGCCGTAACGATAACAACATTCTCTACGGTGTGAACTGGAAGATGGATTGGCTCACCAAAGGATTGTCAGCCAATGCTCGTATTGCTTACTCTACCATTGACGAAGTCTTCCGCAAAGTAAACCGTGGAAAAGATGCGTACCCTACCTACCACTACGATCCCTACTACGGATCAGTATAACATCAACCCCAACCGTAAATATGCTTTATTCACAGTATGCTCTGACGGCCGGAACCAACCAGGCTGTGAAAAATCTGGATGTTCAGGCCTCCATCAACTATGCACGCATATTCAATGGAATACATGACGTTAGTGCCACGTTGCTGTATAGCCGCCAAAGCCGTACCGTAGAAAAAAATCCAGACGATACAGGAGAAAAGATTCCCGAAAACTTTCAGGGTCTTACCGCTACCGTAGGTTACAAAATATAAAGATAAATATCTGGTCGACTTCAATGTTGCATACAACGGTACCGACCGTTTTTTGCCGAAGGACACCGCTACGGAATATTCCCTGCTATTGGTGTGGGTTGGCGTATCTCCGAAGAATCGTTCTTCAAGGATAACATTTCTTTCATCCAACTATTGAAAATCAGAGCTTCGTATGGTATTGTAGGTTCGGACGTAGCTATGGGTAACCGCTACCTTTACAACCAGATATATACAGCAACTGATAATGCTTATAATTTCGGACAAAGCGATGTCACTTCCACTGCTATTACGGAAGGTGACCTTGGCAATAGCAGTGTGACGTGGGAAGAAGCCAAGAAGTTTGATATAGGTCTCGACTTCAATGCATTCGACCGCTTCTCATTTACTTTCGACTGGTTCTATGACAAACGATACAATCAGCTTGTGAAACGCAATGACATACCGCAGATCTTAGGTGTGGGAACTTCACCTATCAATGTGGCACGCACCAGCAATATGGGTTTCGACGGACAGATTGGTTATCAAGACCGTTTCGGTGAGTTCAACTTCAATACCAACTTCGTATTCTCGTATGCTAAGAATAAGGTAGAATTTAATGCCGAAGCACAACAAAGATACGATTGGTTGTCGGCAACAGGTCGTCCTATCGGTCAACCATTCGGTTACACTTGGATAGGTTATTATACACCTGAAGAAGTGGACTTGATTCATGCAGGAGCCGCAAATGCACCGGCTGTGCCCAATACCGACGTTCCTATCCAAGCCGGCGACTTGAAATACAAAGATTTGAACGGAGACGGTGTTATCAACGACTTCGACAAGGGAGCTATTGGTAAGCCAAACTTACCCAACACCACGTTGGGATGGACAATCGGTGGTTCGTGGAAAGGATTGTCAGTGAGCGTACTCTTCCAAGGTTCGTTCAACTACAGTTTCCCGGTAAACGGCACAGGTATCGAACCTTTCAAGAGTCAATTCCAACCTCTACACCAGAAACGCTGGACATTAGAACGCTACCTGAACGGTGAAGCCATCGAATTTCCGCGCTTAACAAGCAATCCGTCGACTGTAAACAGCGCAGCAGCGTATATGTCCGACTTTTGGTTGATTGATGCTTGGTACATCCGCTTGAAAACCATCGACGTCTCCTCATCAAGTGCCCACAAAAAAGTGTTGCCTTCATGGCTTACAAAACCTCCGTGTCTATCTCAATGCTTACAACATGTTTACATGGACAAGTTTTGATAAGTATCAACAAGACCCGGAAATCAAGTCCAACTCCGCCGGTGATGCATACATGAACCAGCGCGTGTTTAACTTAGGAGTACAACTTACATTCTAATAAACTGATAAATACTCATAGTAGTATCAATGAAAAAGGGGATGCGTCTTCATAGATGCATCCCCTTTTCATTGATAACACATTGTAAATCAAGCATTATTATTTGATAGGAAGCCGAATCCGTACATGTAGGGGTACATGGCTTGCCGTAAACGAAAACGTCCCACTCCACACACAAGTCGGTGTGCGGAGCGGGACGAAAACTATTATAGTTGTCGTGCTAAAAATCTATCGGTTCATTCTGGTAAAAGCAGCTACTTGAGGTACTTCTTGTTTACATCTTCCAGTATCTGCATCTGCTGGATAGCTATCCGGTTCAGCCGGACAAGCTTTCGTGCTGAGGAAGTCCTTCTCCTATGAATACGGCATTCAGATTCTCCATGTTCGAGAGACAAATCAATTCGTTCACCGTGGCATAGTCGCGGACGTTTCCTTTCAGGTCGGGATGCGCATCGCGCCATTCGAGGGCAGTGAGGCCGAACATGGCAACGTTCAGCACATCGGCTTCGCTGGCGTAGATGCGGGAAGCTTGTTGTGGTGTGACTTCTGCCGGGATAAGGTTTTGTTTGATAGCATCGGTGTGGATGCGGTAATTTATTTTCGACAGTTCTCGCTTGGCACTCCAGCCCAGTTGCGCGAGTTCCAGCTCCTTAAGGCGCTGGAACTCGCGGACTAAATAGATTTTAAATTCAGCACTAATCCACATTCCAAATTCAAATGCGATGTCCTTTTTGTGTGCATAGGTGCCTCCATATCTTCCGGCTTTCGCTTGAATACCGATAGCATGGGTCTTCTCCACGTATTCTTTCACGCTGATTTTGAAACTGTTCAACCCCGACTGATTTCTAATTGTGGCGAATTCGCCATAATTAAATCCTGGGTTATACAACCGCTCCCATATACCGAGGTATTCCAGTGTATTCCTGTTTCTCAGCCAGTCTGATATGAAGAAATCGCCATCTTTGGCTTTTAGCATGTCAGTAATGCAGATATAATCTTCGTTATTAATAGACACTACATTGATGTCTGTAGTCAATACTGTTATTTTGGTCATCTTGTCTTCTCCGGTTAAACGATGGGCAAAGGTACACTTTTCCCTTCAATCCCTAACACATTATTTATGAATAGTTTTCGTTTACAACAAGTCAAAGAACGCGTCAGGTGAATAAAACAGAGCCTCTGTTTAAGTGAAACGAAGCCTGCATTTCACTTAAACAGAGGCTCTATTAAACGAATATAGAGGCTCTAAAAAAGAGACTGAACTCATCTCTCTTTTTTGCTTTCGGTTCGCTTTCAGTCAAAAACCTTTTTTACTGATGTTTTTGACTGGAAGCTATTTTTAGTAATCACATTTGGATTATAAGGATGAAGTTTAGTTCTAAACAGTACAAAAAGAAGATGGTTAAATAAACGAACTCCTCATTTATTGTATTCTCCTTTACAATTTCACTGTAATGCCTTTAGCTATATCACCAGAAGATTTATAAGTATGGCCAGCATGCAATACTTCTACCTTTATCATTCCAAAATCAATTTGGTCTTCCCCTTTATCGTCTGTCACTTTTACAATAAGATGATGCCCGTCTACTAACTCTGCTTTTAAAAAGTTAGCTGTTTATAATCTCCTTTCTGAAATCCCCATCCATCTCCTTTTGTCCCAATACAGAGAGCCTTCCGCTCTGCCATCCTCATCCGGGCAAACAACTAAAGTCAATGGGTCGAATGAATTTTCATTCACATTCTGAATTATTTTGCCTACTGGAATAATAGAACCACCTCTCACTTTTTAATTTAGCCTGATATTTACCTTTTGTATCTCCTTTAACCAAAGATAAATTTTTCCCAAATTCCTTTGGGTAGAGAAGGATTCTTTGCAAATGCAGGAATTATCAACAGGTCTGTCCCCAACATGAAAGCTTGCTCTTCAGCACGCAAACTTTCATCTTTCGGATCGGCAAAGAAAAACCGGAGCCATCACAGGCTGTCCATCTTTATGAGCCACATGAAAAGCAGTGTAGAGATAAGGCAGCAAACGGTAACGACGTTCTAATGCCATGCGTGATTCCTTTTTCTATATCTTTTAGTAAATGCCCACGGTTCCTTTGTTATTTGTATCACAGGAAGCATGTCCTCTGGAAAAGGGAAAAATGCACCGAAGCCTCAACCAGTTTCCCCACAAATCGGGAGTCGTATTCCCAGCAAATCCACCTATATCCGGACCATTGAAAGGCTGACCGGACAACCCCAATGTAATAGACATCGGTACAGAAAGTTTCATCTGTTCATAAGTAGCTTCGTTATCGCCCGTCCACATGGCTGCATAACGCTGTCCGCCAATAATATTGGAGCGGGAAAGAAGAAATGGACGTTTGCTTGGATTAGCAGCCATCATGCCATTATAAGAAGCTTCGACCATCAGACGACCATAAGCGTTATGATACATTAAATGGCTACCAATAGGTAAATTGCCTCCTCCTAAATGAATATTGTTCTCCGGCATCGTTCCCCCAGGACCATCAAATACAGACGGTTCATTCATATCATTCCAAATGCCATCTATTCCATTAGCCATAAAGTCTTTATAAAGTCCGGACCACCAAGTGCGCGTCTCCGGACGGGTAAAGTCAGGAAATGCGCAAGCACCCGGCCATACTTTCCCGTGAAACTCATTACGATAGATATCACAAACAAAAGCATTTTGCTCTTTTCCGGTTTTATATACAAAATAGTTATCATCCACTTTTACGCCTGGATCTATCATATACACGGAATGGAATCCATTATCATGCAGATACTTATTCATGCGCTTCGGATCTGGAAAATCCCTGTTATTGATCGTGAATACACGGAATTCATCCATATAGTTGATATCAAACCATATTACATCGCACGGTATCTTCTTTTCACGAAAAGTATTGGCAACTTCTTTCACTCTAGCTTCCGGCACGTAAGAAAAACGAGACTGATGATAACCGATTGCCCATCTGGGAGGCATACTTATAGTACCGGTCAATTCGGCAAGTCCTTTTAATACTGCTTGCGGAGATTCACGATTATGATATAAGTACGAAAAGGTGCTCCTTCAGTATTAAATTCAATTTTATCTGAATTAGTAATCAATTCAGCCTTCCAAAAACTATCAAACAATACGCCAAATGCTGTCCCGTCCGGACGAACACCCAATACCCACGGATGCGTTTGATACAGACGTGAGCCACCATCAACCCGATACATACCATTATCCGTATTCCACATTTTAATCTTTTTGCCCATTACGCAGCAACGGACCGGTCACTTCACCACCTCCATACAGACTTGTTCCGGCTGGAACATCCAATGAGGCATTTGCCTTGCCATCAGTCATCGTAAATTGAGGAACTAATTTCCAGTTTTCCGGTACTCCACCTTTCTTTTCCGGTTCATGGGAAAGAATTAATGAAGGCGTACGGGAAACATCATACCCTACGGGGATAAATTCTACAATTCCATTTCCTACCAGTGTTACTTTTTCTGTTTTTATATTACCTGCCCAAGCTACCTGAGCCGTAAAGAAGAAAACAGCCATTTGCAATAACGATATTCTTTTTCTCATTTAAATATTATTTTAGTTATTAGTTCCGCCAACGGATTTTAGTCTGGCAATTGCATAATCAAAAGCTTTGAAAACAGTCCTCATGATATCATATTTTCATTTTGGTCAAACAGGATTTCCAGCAACTCCTCCGGTCACTCATAAAAAGAAGAATAAACAGACCGGAGGAATATTGGGAATTTCAAACACCAATCCTAACTTTTTACCTATATCTATTGAACTTTATACTATGAACGCTTGAAATTTAAGAAACCACTAAAGAGAAATTTAAAAAGAATCATATAAAAATAATAATCAAAGCGATTAACTTCAAGTCCATTTACTGGACAATTTTCCTAAAGTTAATTTTGTTTCTGCACAGACTTAAATTAAATGATAAATTAGTTTATTACGGTGCGTTTTTAAATGTATCAATAAAAAATTCAGCAGCTTCTAGAGAAGATTTTTCATTTTCCTTTCTCATATTCTCATAGGTGACTGATAAACAGCAAATAATCAAATAAATAGCTTATGAGAAAGACTTTCTAAGACGGCATTTCTCATAATACGCCTTCTATTTTAGCTTAAAATTCACCTTATTCTCATAGTATTTCAGAGTATTTCTCATAGTTAAATACTATCTTCTCCTTTTTTCTGGTTGAAGATAAACTGTAGTTCCGATTGTCCCATATATTATGGGAAAATGTTCCCTAATATTATGAGAATTTATTCCCACAAAATAAGAGAATCTTTTCCCTACTAGTAGGGAACACTTTCCCACAATATATGGGACAAGGAGAATATGTACTTCCCTGATAATGGTTGACTAGCTGTTTCTTTATTCTTGTATAGGTTGATTAGAAAAACACTATGAGAAATGCATCCAACAAGTATGAGAAATAAGGTAAAATACGGGGTATTTGACGGAAAAACTATGAGAAATACCATCTTAAAAATCATTTCTCATAGTCTATCCTATTAGTCTTCTGCCATTTATGATTAATGAATGAGAATATGAGAAATGAAAATCATAAATACACTCTAGTAGGGTATCTACTTCAAATTAAATAGAAATTCATAATGCCCTGCTTCTACATCAACAGTCTGCTTTTTAATACTCACTTTCTTCTTATTCATCTTACATGAGACAGCATTATTAGGGGATGCAAATTGTAGCTGTTGTTCCGGCAGGAACTGTCAATTGAAGGTTCAGCTGGTTATCATCTTCCAACCTCCAATTAACGGCAATTGTGCCATAAGGTGATTCTTTCGTTACTTTTGCCCAGGTCACACCGTTTGGAATTTGAGGATCGACATAGAAGTGACGATATCCAGGTTCAGCCTCGTCAAGACGTATTCCTCCTACAGCCTGATAAAACCAAGTACCAATTCCATTGTAACAATTGTGCACACGACTTCGTTCTCCGCTCCAATATTCCCCAAGTCGCTGTCGCACCATGGTCAATCATATATAGATAACCGGGATAATCACGTTTCTTCATCATTTGATAGAAGAAATCCACTTGTTTATTCCGAACAGCCCATTCAGTCAAAATAGGTACTCCAACCAAACCAACAGCAATATGTCCTTTATGCTTTTTTCTTCGGTCATCATAACGACATTCTCTTTCACTTTATTATACAAAGAATCAGGTACAACACCTACCAACATAGGATAGCACACATATCCAATTGTGAGCCGGTAGAATAGATCCCTTCATCCGCACGGTAGAACGTCTGATGAATCAACTTGTTAAGTTTTTCTTTACGAATAGCAAACTCTTCCGCCTCTTCTTTTTTTCCTAATGTTATGGCTGTCTTATACATGGTGCTCAAGCATTCGCTGATAAAACAGTTACTTACCAAATCCACTGAAGCCTGATTACCTGCATCTACTCCCATAGGTGCCAGCCAATCACCCAAATACCAGTCACGGTATTTGGTATCGGGCCAACGTTTCAGCAAACCATCTACTGTATATTGATCAACATACTTAAACCACTCTTTCATTTGAGAATAATATTTCTCAATCAAGCGGGGATCATTATAGTTGACATACGTTCTCCAGGGAGCCTGTACAAAGAATCCGCACCAATACGGACCGCCGCCACCTGCACCGGGATTAGGACCTACATGCGGCAAACTTCCTCCTTTCACGCATGGAGTCTCCCCATGTTTGGCACCCAGTTTTCAAATGTTGGAGCTACATCGTACATCGTTTGCAAAGACATCGTTGAGGAGTTTCCATCACCACCATATCCTGCACGTTCCAAATGCGGACAGTCTACCATATATCCACTAAAAGTCAGACATTTCATCGTATACTGAATCATTTGGTGAATAGCATTCAAGTCGGCATCCGAACATTCAAAAGTCGCGGTCTGTTTATAATCTCCATAAATCTGCAGAGATTTCATAGCACCTGTTTCCGGTTTTTGAGGAAGATTGGAGATGCGCACATATCGAAAAGCGTGATGATTGAATTTATTTCTGAAGTATTCTCCTTGCTTACCACCAGATATATAAAATATCACTTTCACCTTGCTTGTCAAATTCACCGTCTTTCGTCAAATTATCACTATATTCCATAATAACTTCATGACCCGCCGGCAATATAGGCATTTGCATCTCAAACCATCCGGTCTGAACCTTCCCCATATCTACCAGCCAGAGACTTTCACCCAGCTTCTTTACAGACACAGCCTGCAAAATCTGATGTATCTTGTTTACCTCACACATTTGAGGGGAAGCGATATGATCGGGAACATTCACTTTCACAACAGGAGTCCATTTCATTTTGTCTAAAGCATGTGTTGAAAGATCTCGCGGAAGAATCCTTCCATCCACCCTCTCACCTCCAAACTGCAAAGCACGCCAAGTACCTGTATCCGAATAACCACTTTCACGTCCGTTCCATGATTCGTCTGTCTTCGTTACGACTTCCCATTTACCATTTCTCAACACATCCAGTTCTGCCTTTACCAACGGACCTTCATAAGCAGCTCCGAAAGTAGTCGTTTTATACCAACCTTGTCCCAGCCAGATAAGCAGATCATTTTCTCCTTCTCTTAGATAAGGAGTAATATCATAAGTAACAATTAGTGAACGTTTAGATAAATGTGATACAGCAGGGGTCAGAACGTCCTCCCCCACCTTTCTCCCATTGATATAAATTTCGTGATAACCTAACGTATTTACATGCAGGAAAGAAGTCTCGCCCTGAGTCAATTTCACTTTTTTGCGAAGAATAGGAGCACAAATCTTACCACCCTCAATAGAAGCCCCTATATAATCTCCTTGCATCTGTGATTTATTCAAGATACCAACTCCAAAACGAGCAACTGGACTCCATGATGAAGCTTGTTTTTTAGCATCCCAAACGCGTACCCGCCAATAACACAAAAGAACGAGAAGTTAAAGCCTTTCCCTGATAAGGAACCATAACAGAAACATTGGATTTCAATTTCCCGGTATTCCATAAATCAGCCCTATCCTGCGTCAACAGAATACTATCCGAAGCTACCTGTATCTCATAATAAGTCTGCCCGCCTTTCCAGCCGTTTCCCTTCAACTTCCAACTGAAGTGAGGAGTTACATTATCAATCCCCAAAGGATCAATAAGATTCTCACATTTTAATTCCGCCAAATAGAAAGGCGAAGTTTTCTCATTTCCATATACTATCATCGACAGACAACAGAAATAACAAATCAAACCTAAACATAGCAATCGTTTCATTCTATTCATTTTCTATTATTACTCAATTCTTGTCAGCCTCACTTTATGAGTGACAGGTTTATTGATTTTATAAATTGTTTCAACAATAGTCTTCATATAATTGCTCCAAACCTCCCGTATTTCGGGATTCATCGCTTTTATATACCAATCGTAGCTCATCCTAAGAAAACCATCTTTAGGCAAGTATTCTTTTTAGCTTATCGATAGCTTTTTGATCATCTGCAAACAGTAATCCTTCCTTTTTCAGGAATGAATATTCAGTCCATAAGTATTCTCTGAAACGTTTCTCCACTTCAAACCGTTCCTCATTCAGATACATGATTTTCGCAGCTTGTTGATATTGGGGGAGTATTCGGCTAATCTGCCAAATTCACTCCATTCGCCAACTTTTCGGATGAGAGATTGTCAATAAACTGATTGTCTATAGTTAACCGATACATTCCATTTCTCTAAGTTTGTTACCTGAAAACGTTCCTGATTAAACTCTTCCATAAATGGAACCAACTGCATTGCATCACGTTGTGACCTTTTATTTCCCCAGCCACTTCTAGAAATAGAATCCAGCGGATAAGGAAGAGCATACGCCAGATAATCAAAAGTCAGATCAGCTCCGCTCTTTTTTAGTTTTGAAATCTTACAGTTCTTATGGGTTATTACAGATGAATGATGTGCATCAATAGATACTGATGACACTTCATCCCCAGCCAGTCCCTGTGCTTTCAGAAACAAATAGGCCATGACCATCTGTCCGTCATTATCCGGATGAATTCTATCTATCCTGCAGAATGTAAATGTAGAATCTGCCTCCTGCTCTTTTCTGCATATCTCACGCATCGGTTGGTTAAAATCAACAAAAACCCCAGCCATTCTTTTTTTTTTAGCCGATGTACGTTGGGCATCTATGATTTTTAAAATGGCGTTATTCTTATTATGCAATATAAAATTATTAAACCGGGAAGTCTCATCATAAGGAGAACCACCAATCAATACTTTCTTTATTTTATTTTTAGCCAGTAAGCGTTCTTCTATTTCCTGATAGCTTTCCAATGACTTTGCAATCCGTTGTTCCGACAGTTCTTTTGCATCGCCTTTCATGTAAATATCATAACCGGTATCATTCATACCGAAAGTTAGAGTCACATAAGTTGGTTTCCTGTTGAAAACATCATAGTCCAAGCGATCCTTCATATCCCACGCACTCTCCACCAATTCCGGCATTCATGATAGTAATCGGTTTATCCGAAAACGAGTCATGTAATACAACCAGATAAATGAATGATAATGTCCGCCGTGAGTAATGCTGTTTCCTACAAATACCACACGTTCCCCTTCTTCAAACCGGGGTATTGTTGTTTGTGCCTGTAAGTAATCGCAATTTATATAAACTAAAGATAACAACAAGAGTATTCTCATTTTTAGTCTATTAGCCATTTTCTTTATTCTTTTAATCAAACCATAAAGATAACCGTACAACAATCAATCTACTATATCCAGCTTATTCTTCTCTGCTTTCCCATACTGTTTCACCAATACACTTACGCCTCCTTTCAACAGTTCGGGAGTCGCCTCCATAGTGATAACCTTTTCTTCGCCCGGCATCAACGTCACATAATTATCGGACATAATAATTGGAAGTATTCTTTTTGCGTAGCCTTATTAACAAGCCTCACCCGATTAGCAAAAAGCCACAGTCCCGGAATTGTTCTTTACAACAATCTTCATCTTTCCGTCAGACATCGATTTATCCACCAATCGGCAAGACAAAGCGACCTCCGGGAGTGTATTCAGCAATTTATAATCAAGATCATTCACGCCATTCCGCCAATAGAAGTTTTCAGAGATTAGATTACCTTTGGCATCTGTCAGTTCCAACTTGATAAAATGAAGCGGAGTTAGTTCTTCTATCTCTTTTTTGGTTTCTCACCGTAGATTTCGAATTCGAACAATGAATATCCAAACTGTGTAGCACGGCTGATGCCTGCCAGTTTCACATAACGTGCTGTAACTGGTTCCAATTCAATCTGTTCAGTACCACCTCTTCCATCTTTGTTGGCATAAACGGTTTTCCATTCTTGCGCATCATTCGATACTTGCAGTTCGTATTTCTTAGCACAAGCTGCCTCCCATTTCAAAATAACCTTTTCTATCTTTTCTTCTCTACCAAGATCAATGTATATCCATTGAGGATCACTGTATGCACTTTCCCAACGACTTCCCGCTCCTCCGTCAGTAACCATTGAAGCACTTTTAGAGGCACCTGCTGAAGAAGAAGCTACAGCCTTCTTTCCATAAGCCAGATTGAAAGGATTAAAGTTCAAAGAAAATGCTTCTGCAATGTTGCTGGCTGCCACATCGACCTGTTTTGTCTGTCCGTATGCAGGCACTTCTTTTCCATTCAGGTTGTAAATTGTAGCTTTAGCTATTGCAGCCTTCAAGTCCTTTGCTGTAGTATTTATTACTTTTATATTATTATTAGAAGCATTCCATTGGATATGTAAAGGTTCACAAGCCTTTTTTGCTCCCCAATAAGCACCTGTAGGATCGTAATAATAGTCATAAGTCTGCCATACAAACGAGGGATAAGCCGGATGACTCATCCAGATCAGAAGTCCGGCTGCATCATTCCACATCTTATCGTTCCAAGCCTCATACATACCTTTCATCACTTCGAGATTCAGCATTTGCGCTTTCTCGCAGAACTCTTCCAGTCCGGATGACTCTCCGTACTGTGTGTTCACTGAATTCTTATAATTAACCGGGTTGGCATTAGACGCTTCCTTACCGAAGAAAAATGTTTGTTCCATACATTATCATCATCATCTTTCAATTGTTCATCGGTAGGCAGAGGCCACCAGTCTTTTTCCGGATAAACTCTTTGATACTTTCAAATGTCGGGAAAGTGGCTGTTCCCTATTTCTGTACGCATACCGTAACCGTGATCAATGCCATAAGGATAAGCCGGTGTATTAAATGCCAGATTACTGCCTGAAGTTTCAAAATGGTGTCTTGGCGGCTGATTTCCCCACCATCCACTTCCGGACAATCCATCCTGATTGGAGCAAGACTTATCCATACGGTCATTATTGTCCTCCTTCGCAATCATTTCACGCAGGTAATTATCCAAATCAGGTGCCGGATGCGTTTCATTTGCTCCACACCAAATAGCAATGGAAGGATGGTTTCTAAGGCGTCTGACTTTATCAAGAGCATTCGCTTTAAATGCTTCCGGTTGCGCCACGTCATTGTATGCTACATACAGCCAGAAATCATTCCATACCATGATTCCATACTTATCGCAATAATCATAGAATTCATCATCAGTCACACAACCTGTCCACAAACGGATCATGTTGTAGTTCATTTCCTTATGAAATCTGATTTTGGTTTCGTACTCTTTGCCATGACAACGAAGCAGATACTCGCTCATTCCCCCAGTTTCCACCTTTCAGATAGAATCTTCTGTCCATTGATAAAGAATGTAAGAACAGGATATCCCACTACATTATCGACCATTTTATACTCATACTTCTTGATACCGAATGTCATTTCTTTTTACATCCGACACTTTTCCATCTACAGAACAAGTCAGCTTACAGGTATAAAGATTCGGTTCTCCATAGCCGTTAGGCCACCAAAGTTTCGGATGGTCAACGACCAATTGCGCTATGTCATCTTTGTTAATAGATAGTCTGGCTGTTGTTCCTCCTTCTACCCGAATGTCTTTAGAGAAAGAAATATTCCCCCGGCTGAATCACTCCGGATACAACGACTTCTTTTGGGGAAGAAGAAGCATTTCTAATATCTGTTGAGACAGAAAGCTCTGCTTTCTGCAAGGTCGGTAACTCTGAACGTACCCAAGGATCTTCCATCACTACATCTCCCGTTACCACAAGATAAGCATTGCCTGTGATACCAGCCAGACGTCCCGGTACGTATGGCATCCAGTCCCAACCGGCACCAGCCAGATAACTGAGGCTACACGCAACTCCATACGGGTCTTTAGCCTTACGCGTCTTTTTCTGATCGGCATCGGTAATCAGAACAGCTATCACATTCTTACCGGATTTCTTTATCAGATTTGTCACATCAAATTTGGAACGCAACATATGCCCGCTTACATCTTTAGTAGATGTCTTTGTCCCTGATATCTTCTCGCCATTAAAATAGAAATCGGCGAAACGATTGGTATTGTCAAAGTGAAGCCAAACCCGCTTCCCCTCCGAATAAGAAGACGGGAGTTCAAATTCCGTACGATACCAGAAAGGACGGTTATAAAACGCCTCGTCTACTTTGTATATATTATCGGCATAGTTAGGATCGGGAACGATTCCGGCTTCAACATAAGCAGTAAAAACAGTTCCGGGAACCACACCTTTAACGTAATCGGACATTTTAAATTCCGAGTAGAAATCTGCTCTCCGGTTATGTTCTCTAAATCTGCCTGGGGTTTCACTTCCCAGATAATCCGAGGATTAGAGCTGTTCAAAAGACATCCATGTACTCTGCTCTGCACACCCTGTCTGGATTAGAGCTAATATAACCGATACAATGATAAGCCCAAGTTTATTCATCATACTATCAAGATTTTAAAGTAACAATTTGTTTTAAAGTATGTTATTCAATCAAAGTCCCCACTCAACATTAGGTTTATCACCCATAAACAGCTCTAATGTACCTCCGGCTGCAATGTCCGCAAAATCAAGATAACATTTATTGTATTCCTGACCGTTCAACAAGGCCTTTTTGTATGTAGACGTTATTTATGCTGTTATTATGAGCTATCACCGTGAATTTCTTACCAGTATAATAGCTGGGATCAAGATTGAACTCTACTTTATCAAAAACCGGACTTGTAATCTCCATACGTGTATTTCCCGGACAGGAAGGATGAATACCGGAAGCAGCCAACACATACCACGCTGACCATCTGACCTACATCTTCATTGCCAACAATCCCTTCAACTTTGTTTGCATAAGCCTTTTCACATGTATAGCGTGCCCATTTTTGAGTATACCAGGAACTTCAAGCTGATTGAACAAAAAAAAAGGAACGAAGTGCACAGGTTCATTCGCATGGTTATAATATTCATTCCACAGCATATTAGAAGGAGTTTTATTAAAGAAATCTGTTAAATCCGCAATAACTTTCTCCTTACCACCCATCAATTCCACCATTCCCGAAACATCATGAGGCACGAACCAACCTTGTTGATAAGAATTTGCTTCTATACAGCCATACCATTCTTTAAGACGTGCATTCTCTGGCCATGCTACCCATGAGCCATCTGCTTTTTACGAGGACGGAACCAACCTTTCTCTTGATCAAAAATAGAATGATATGCCTGTCCCTTTTCATAGAAACATTTGGCATCGTCTTCTTTCCCCATAGCTTTCGCTAATTGAGATATACACCAATCAGTATAAGCATACTCCAAAGTGGTTGAAATACTCAATGGTTCCGGAGCATACCCCAATGAATCATTACCAAAATGCCGTGAAGTATTAACGGCATACCGATACGCTTTCTCTGCATCATACGTACGAATTCCCTTTACATAAGCATCCGCCAAAACAGACAAGGCGGGATTTCCCAACATACAACCGGAATAGGAATTTAGAAATTCCCAACGTTCATAGTATTCGCGCCCACTCTGATCTGCCATAGTAATCAATGAGTTCAGTTCATCACTTACTAAACGCGGATTAATTATAGTCTGCAAAGGAAACTGACTACGAAATACATCCCATCCACTGAATATAGTACGTTTTGTAAAAAAGTGCTGTCAGCCGTATGTATTTTATAATCACCGCCTACATAACGTCCGTCTACATCTGTATAGATACGAGGATCAATCATCGTATGATACATGGCAGTATAGAATATCGTTTTTTCATCATCCGTACCACCGGATATCCGGACACGATTAAGTTCTTTATTCCACAATTCAGTAGCTTTCTGCTTTACTTGTCCAAAATTTTTAGAGGCTATTTCTTGTTCAAAGTTATTTGCAGCACCCTCCATATCAACAAAAGAGATACCAACTTTCATCTCTACAGTCTCTCCCTCCTTCGTTGGAAATTCAGTAAAAAAGCCTAGATGTTTACCCGTCAGTTCTTTCTTGTCTTTTATAACCGGAGCTTGTGATACACGTGTCAGATAAGGAATACTCACCACTTCATCACGCTTCCGAACCCAGTCATCGGGAATATCTGCACTCCAAAAACCATAATTACTCAATGGTTTACTAAATTGTGCATAATAATAAACGGTATAATCGGCTTTTCCTTCACCATTACCCCATCCACCACCATCAGGTGTGCACTTCATCCATCCTTGAATTGTATAATCATCTACAACTTTAATATACTGTGAAGTAGATGTTCCCCCTCACTCTACGAGCTAAATCAATCTGAATACGCGATTGGTCACTAGAAGGATAAGTAAAATGTAAAATTCCACAGTGTGGTGTCGCGCTACTTTCTACTTTGATATGATAATCAGTCAATTCTACCGAATAATATCCGGCCTTAGCCGTTTCAGTGGCTTTGTTATAAGCCGAACGATATCCTTTTTATACTATCATTATTCTCTTTACCTGCCACTTTATATAATTCACCAGTTGTAGGCATCACAAGAAAATTGCCCAAATCACCAAACCATCCCACACCACTCATCTGGGTAAAGGCAAAACCTTCAATGGTCTTATGTTCATCACTATAACCGGAACCATTGTCACCGCCGGTTATTGTATTAGGACTAACCTGTACCATGCCGTAAGGAGTAGTAGCGCCGGGAAATGTTTTACCTAATCCGTGATAAACACCGGCAGCCCCTACACTAGTACTGGCACCAATAAACGGGTTTACATAATCAGTCGGAACCAAATCTTCCGATACGGTATTGGTTGATGAGCAACCCGTCATCCAACACAAAAAGCAAACAATTAAAAGATTAGCAGTCGCTTTATACATAACAATAATCTAATTATTTTTAAGTCAAACTAAGAACGAAAGTCTTAATACCAAACCGAGGCATTGAAATCGTCATTCCGATTTACCTGCACGTGTTTTTATCTTCTTTCTTTCGATACATTGTCCATTCAAATCAACTTCCTCCACTCCGGATAATGGCATGTCAATGGTAACCTTTTGTAATTTTTCGTCCCCTTCAGAATTGAACAGGCGCAATAGTACCTTTCCATCTTTCATTTGAAGAGCACTCACTTGATAACCAGTATTCTGTAAATCAATAAATGATTTCGATTCCGGTTTTTGCCACTGGATAGCAAGAATGCAGCAATGGTTCATTCCAACAATCGCTATCATCTGCGATTGATGCTTTGTCCCATTTTGCCACGATGAGGTATAATTGCATACTTCATCCTCAAAAGGGTGTGTTATTTTTATAATCAGGGTCCCCAAAGTCCTCCACCCGAATATTGAGCAGTCAGTCCTAATGGATAGTCCTCTCCATAAGAATAAGAAGTAGTATGGTCTGATAATAAAGCCAGAGCATAGTCGCCTTCCTGTTCAGCCAAGTCAACCCAATGAAGTATAATATTATGTTTGATTTGATCCCAAGAACCAAAGAAAGTATCAGTCAGTTTGCTTTCGCATACATCAAACGGTGCATTTTTATAAACACGGGGAGAATGTAAATCAGTCGGGAATAATACACTTAGTTTAAACCGATCGTCACAATAAGCCCGACGATTATCACGCCAACGTTCCTCTTTATATTCACCAATACCTACATTCTTTTTCCAGCCAACCGTCAAATCAAAATCGATTCGTCTCGTTCCTTTAGTGAGAGTGATTACCTGTGTAAACGGATGGGAAGCAATCTCACCCTCTATCTTAATTTTTTGCTCATATACATTATCCCTTACTACTGTCAGCTTGGCCGGAGTCTCTATAGAAGAACGAAATTTGCCTTCTTCATAAAAAAAGCCTCGTAACTCCCTAAAGCATATTTCTCCGTTTTACCTGCAAAATCCTTATTCCCTTCTTTTTTTTAGCTATCAGGCTTTTTATGGTTCCTCCCTTTGATAAGTCAAAAACAATTTTATACATATCATTTTCAACCACGTATTCCTGTTTATTCACCTTATTACCTTCCAAAACGAATCTACTCTCCGAAGCCTCTTTCTTACCGGCTTCTTTCTTTTTTTATACAATACGTGGAATAACCAAAGGGAGGAATCTCTGCCTCAAAAAATAATCTTATCTCTTTACCTTCATTTTCTACCAAACAACCTATATCTTTACCTTTCCAGTCATAAACACTTAAATCCGCATTTTCAGATTCCGTAGGCAGAAGAACACTTACGATTTCCTTTCTTCTCATTCCTAATGTATTAAAAACACGTATATATTGCTGTTGAGCATTATTTTGCGGAATAAACTTTTCATTAAAGCTCTGCATAGATGCCTCAATAATTCCATCTGCAAGATGATTGGTACTGTCTGTCCATCGCTTAATCTGATCAGCCCATGTTCCTTTTCTATTCAGTCCATTATAAGGCACAATCCACGAATCATGATGTTGTGCCAACATCAGTGTACGCCAAAGCCTCATCCATATCTGCTTGTCGACAAATATATTTATTTTCCAGATAAGCCATTACAGACATTTTTCTCTGCCATGACAATTCTATTTTCTGAAACGCGTACTTCTTGCGCTATTTTTTGCAAAAACCTGACTTCCCCACATAAGATTCACATGTATATCTTCCTGTGAAAAATACCAGTTATCATCCGTTTTTCCGATGGAGACATTTTCAATGTAATCTCTCCATGTCATATATATAGAGTTATTTTTTTGTGTTCTTTCCACTTCCCAGCCATGGGCCGTTTTTCCATCCCGCATCCTGAAAACACATACCAACGGGGTGTTTGATACCTGCGTTACGGCAATCTTTTAAATAAGCATCCGAATTTCCCCAAGCAGTTGTCTGCCAAGTTGATCCCGGCTCTAGTTTTTCACAAGCATATCTGGGAACGGTCAAGATTGCAGTCCCGTCCGGTCCCACCCAATTAACCAATTCTCCGCCATAAGCAGCAGTATACCCTCCCCAACAGGTATTGGGACATTTTAATACAGCATATTTAAAGACGAATTGGTTAAGGATTTGTGGCAAGCAACTTGTGAAGCAAGGTTCTTCTACCGAATAGGTTACAAAATCGACCCCCGGAAAATGTGTATTTATCTTAGCAATACCATATTGAAACTGACGTATAATGCTTTCGCCCGATATATTATAACAATAAGGCTGAGCATAAGTAGGATTTGTAAACTCTACCTGATTACTAGTAGCCATCTCTTTAAAACGCAAATAAGCCTCCGGAGTCTGCACTCTGACTGTATCCCATGTTTCAGGCTCTATCTCCAAACAAATCCGCCAATCCGGATGCATAGCCAGCTGATCTACAATAAATTGAGTTTTCCACTTCACCGGATAATGTCCATATATTCCACCATGATACCCATCAACAAAATAAGCTTGTTGAGAATAAACATTTGCATAAAAAAGAAAACAGTCAGTAATATGATATAAATTTTACTCATAGTATCCTAAAGCTATTTATCTTTGTGTTGCTCCATTCTACGCATAAATTCATATAATTTATGTTGGACAACTTCTTTATTATTTTCATATTCCGGAGATATCCAATCAACGAGTGCCAGCAAATTCTGAATTTCTATAAATTCTTCCTTCAGCCTTTCGTTGTTTTCCACTTCTATGAGAAACTCTGTTTTTTCATCAGAAGTAAATTCATCCGCAAAATATTTATTCAGACAATTCTCCATATACACAGTCCTTTTTTATCAAAGAACGATTATCTCAATAAATACCCCTAAAAAATACCGATAAAATCATTAAAAAGTTATGCAGCCAATGTTACATTTGAGTTTTGCTCTCAACTTTTTTTAAGTGCTATTCCCATCTGACATTCCACTGTATTTACCGAAATGCCCAAACGTTCGGATATTTCCCTATACTTCAATCCTTCCATGCGGCTTAACAAAAATATGTCACGACATCTTTTTAGGCAAACTATTGATAGCATCCCGTATCAGTTTCTCCATCTGATTTCTTTCTGATATATCATATACATCAAAACGATCCAAAGATTGCAATTTCAGATTCAACTCAATCTCAAAAGAAGCCTTCACATTCTCGACATACTTTTGCTCGAATACTTTATGCTTTAAATAATCCAAACATTTGTTTCTTACAAGCCTGAAAAGATAAGCATTCATATTCTCAATATGATTCATTGACTCTCTCTTTTTCCCATAAGTCGGTAAACACATCTTGTGTTATGTTTTCGGCATCCTCTTCCAGTATCACAAATTCCTTTTTTGCAAACCGAACTAATTTTGAATAATAAGTAAGATACAATTCTGAAAAATCCATAGTTGTGTGTTTCTTTAGATTAGTATTCAGTTATCAAAAAATCTTGTGATGCAAATATAGAGATGAAAAAAGCCTACTTCTTAATGGAAGTAGGCGGGAAAAGTAAACGTTTTACAGATCAATTATTATATATACATTTAATAATCAACAGTTTATAACAAGACCATTTTTTAGTTTTAGGTAAACCAAATAGAATCATTTTTGAGACAAAGAACCAAGCTTTTTCACCTCTTCTTCGAAGATATTTCTATCAAGAGTGGACATTCTCTTCACTTTACTCTTATAATTATAGATTGTCTGCACAGAATAATGCAAAAATACAGCAATCTGTCCAACATCGGTAATTCCTAATCGAATCAATGCAAATATGCGTAATTCTGTATTCAGTTGATCTTTTTCCAAACGGTAGCGTTCTTCCGATTTCAACAGAGAATTAAACTCGACTACAAAATTTGGGTACAATTTAAGGAACGCTTTATCAAAGTTATGATAAAGCCCTTCAAGTTCCTTTTCAAAAGGACGGGAAGATGATTTATATAAATCATCAATTTGTCCGGTCTTGATTTTTCTATTCACATTCTTCCTGTACTCATCGAGCTTATTAATATAAACGGCACATTGATTCATAAAATACCCAACATACTTCTCCTTAATCAAATTAGCTTCGTCAAGGTTCTTATTCAACCCGACCAGTTCTTCATTCATGGCTTTAAGATGCCGCTTAGCCCGAGATACAATTTTTGTTTGTTTATATGTAAAATACAGGGTGATGGCAAGAGCTACCACAAACAAGCTAGTCAGAAATATATAAAAACGAAGGTTCTGTTTTTGTTTTTCCAACCGGATCAAGTACGTATTTTCAATAATCGGATGGATGCGGGCAATAACCGTATTCTTAAAACGGGAGTTATAAAAGATGGCATCATCCAACGCTACTTTTATATAATTATACGCTCTGTCTATATCTCCCTTATGATATAAATTAACTGCTAATGTCAACAAAGCCTCATTCTCTTTTACGGCTAATTTTGTATCTGTCATAGCAGCCAGCATTAGAAACTTTTCTTCCAGTACATAATTCCCAATCAACCGATAAGCCTTGGCAAGTCCCATAGCCATCATAGCATAGCCATGAGATGCCGGCTCTTGTTTATTATATATCTCTTTCAGAATCAGAAGAGCCTCTTTTGTACTCCCTTTATCTTGAAGCTTTACAGCTTTTTCTTTTCTATATTCATCCGACTGGTCAAATAAGATACTCATAACAGTATCTCGATAAGCTTCTTTTTCTGCTATATACTCATTTGAGAATCGTACATCGTCCGTGTATTTAATAAGATTCTCATAATAACGTATACGATTCCAGCAATACAAAAGCTTTAAGATGATCGGGTAAATCGGCACACCTAATCGACTTAAAAATATCATTAGCTTGAATAAACAAACCTGATAAAGAATAGACAAAAGCCAACCGAAGCTGCTCTTCCAAAAGATATTCTTTATTACCAATTATTTTTGCTATATCAATATTCTCATGAATATATTGTTCCGCCGAGTCACAAACAAAAAGTCTCATATTGGTGGATAATTTCTTTATTTAAATTATATATATCCTCCAATGAATTAAGACCAACCTTCTTTTTTCTTCAATTCTTTTATGGTGGCTTCTTTTTTTTTCTGGGTATATATCAAACGTTCAGAAATCACTTTGTCCAACACCTTCAACAAAGAATCATTCTCACTATCTGCATAGAGATAAAACAAGGAGTTTAGAAGGAAAAATATAAACCAAAGTGTGCGTTTCATAATCATGTATTCTTTCTTAATCTGCAAAAAAATGTATTTTATTTGTGTAATTCGCAAAAAGAGCATAAATCATTCTTTTTATTGCATCTTTTAACAAATAAAAGATAATAGAGATTATCCTATTCTAAAAACGAGATTTGTGAAACCATACTGACTAAAAAAACGAGATCGTAAAGAAGCGGAGTTAAAAAAAGCTTTTTTGCCACTCGGACTTTGCAAAAAGTATAAATATTAATCCTATATTTGCAGCCGTTAAAAGAGAAAGATGAAACAAAGCTTAAAATTCGGACTACTTTTTTAGTATTGGCTTTGCTTATCCATTGTGCAACTAACGGAGCAATGGAAGATATGTGCAAAGTTTCCTCCCCGACTTATCGGCAGGAGAAATGCTACGTGTCGCAAGATTGTCCGATACAAAATGCTTTAGAACGTCTTTACAACCTTTACGCTACCCAATCTTGTGATATGAGTCACACGGACGTCACGCATGTCCCGACAAATAAAAGCGTACTGTTGCCAGTTGCTTTTTTCCGGAGAACATCACAATTCTCAAAAGACCGTACCACTCTTCATCTTCTCATCCCCCCCCAACGTGCTATTATGATCCTATCTCCTATTATATATATGGGTTAAGAAAGATAGTCATTTAGCCTACAGTACAGTAGACTCTTTTTTACTCGTCATTTATTACAGTTGGTTTTATTCTCCACAGGGCGAATAGACTAATTGTTTATTTCTATATAATATTCAATCTAAACAGCTATTGAATTATGAATTTTACATTTTTAGTTGTTGTTTTACTGACAGCGCTTGCTTTTGTCGGTGTAGTAGTAGCTCTTTCGCGTGCTATTTCTCCCCGTTCATACAATCTGCAAAAGTTTGAGGCTTATGAATGTGGTATACCGACACGTGGTAAATCATGGATGCAGTTTCGCGTAGGCTACTACCTGTTTGCCATCCTATTTCTTATGTTCGATGTCGAAACTGCTTTACTGTTCCCATGGGCAGTAGTTATGCGTGACATGGGACCACAGGGACTTATTAGTGTTCTCTTCTTCTTTATCATTTTAGTTCTGGGTCTTGCTTATGCCTGGAGGAAAGGAGCTTTGGAATGGAAATAACCAAAAAGCCAAAAATAAAATCTATTCCGTATGATGAGTTTATCGACAATGAATCATTGGAAAAGTTGGTCAAAGAACTTAATGCAGGAGGAGCAAACGTTGCCCTCGGAGTTCTTGACGACTTTATCAACTGGGGACGCAGTAACTCACTGTGGCCGCTTACCTTTGCAACCAGTTGTTGCGGTATCGAATTTATGGCACTGGGTGCCGCGCGTTATGACATGGCCCGCTTCGGGTTTGAAGTAGCCCGTGCCAGTCCACGTCAGGCAGATATGATCATGGTATGCGGAACAATCACCAACAAAATGGCTCCGGTACTGAAACGACTGTATGACCAGATGCCCGATCCAAAGTATGTGGTTGCCGTAGGCGGATGCGCCGTCAGCGGAGGTCCTTTCAAAAAGTCTTATCACGTGGTAAACGGAGTGGACAAGATTCTTCCGGTAGATGTATATATTCCCGGATGCCCGCCACGTCCTGAAGCTTTTTATTATGGCATGATGCAATTGCAACGCAAAGTGAAAATAGAGAAGTTCTTTGGTGGAGAGTAAACAGAAAAGAGAAGAAACCGGATTATTTAAAAAATGAAGAATGATTCTACATTCTGTAATTTAAAGGATTTATGCAAGAAATACAATTTATAGCCCCTGCAGCGTTACACGACGAGATGCTGCGCTTGCGAAATGATAAACAGATGGATTTTCTCGAAAGCCTCACCGGTATGGACTGGGGAGTAGCCGATGAGAAAGACGCTCCGGAAAAAACTCCGCGGTTTAGGCGTAGTCTACCATCTGGAATCTACCATTACAGGCGAACGGATAGCACTAAAAACAGCGACAACCAACCGCGAGCTACCTGAAATTCCGTCTGTCAGCGACATCTGGAAGATAGCCGACTTCTACGAACGTGAAGTTTTTGATTTTTATGGTATCACCTTTGTCGGTCATCCTGATATGCGCCGGCTCTACCTGCGTAACGATTGGATCGGTTATCCAATGCGTAAAGATAACGACCCGGAAAAGGATAACCCACTGTGCATGACCAATGAAGAGACGTTTGATACGACTCAAGAAATAGAACTGAACCCCGACGGAACCATCAAAAACAAAGAGATGAAGCTGTTCGGTGAAGAAGAGTATGTAGTTAACATCGGTCCGCAACACCCTGCTACTCATGGGGTAATGCGTTTCCGTGTTTCTCTGGAAGGTGAAATCATTCGTAAGATTGATGCGAACTGCGGGTATATCCACCGAGGCATCGAGAAAATGAATGAAAGCCTCACTTACCCTCAAACATTGGCTTTGACAGACCGTCTTGACTATCTGGGTGCACACCAGAACCGCCATGCACTGTGTATGTGTATTGAAAAAGCCATGGGCGTTGAGGTTAGCGAACGTGTGAAGTATATCCGTACTATTATGGATGAATTGCAACGTATCGACTCTCACTTGCTATTCTATTCTTGTCTTGCCATGGACTTAGGAGCGTTGACGGCATTTTTCTATGGATTCCGTGACCGTGAGAAGATTCTCGACATCTTTGAAGAGACTTGTGGCGGACGTCTGATAATGAACTACAATACGATTGGCGGTGTACAGGCTGATCTTCATCCTAACTTCGTCAAACGAGTAAAAAGAGTTCATTCCATATATGAGGGAATTATCCACGAATATCACGATATATTCACGGGTAACATCATTGCACAAAGCCGTATGAAAAGGTGTCGGTGTGTTAAGCCGCGAAGATGCCATATCTCTTTCGGTTGTACCGGAGGTACAGGCCGTGCTTCAGGATGGGCGTGTGACGTACGTAAGCGAATACCGTATGGTGTATATGATAAAGTAGACTTTCAGGAAATTGTTTATACGGAAGGCGACTGTTTTGCCCGTTACTTGTTCGTATGGACGAAATCATGGAAAGCCTGAAGATTATTGAGCAATTAATAGACAACATTCCCGGAAGGACCCTACCAGGAAAAAAGATGAAACCTATCATCCGTGTTCCCGAAGGCAGTTATTATGCTGCCGTAGAAGGAAGCCGTGGAGAATTCGGAGTTTTCTCGAAAGTCAGGGTGACAAGATGCCTTATCGCCTGCACTATCGCGCTACGGGATTGCCACTTGTTGCTGCAATCGATACGATTTGTCGCGGGAGCAAAGATCGCTGACTTGATTGCCATCGGAGGAACACTGACTATGTAGTACCGGATATCGACCGATAAACAAGAGATAAAACAAGTATTAAGTATAAAGTATTAAGTATTAACCGACTATGCAATATGATATACGCTATATTCCGCATGGAATTAATACTTAATACTTAAAACCTAATAATTAAAATATATATGTTCGACTTTTAGTATAGTAACAAACTGGATACATGAGCTGCTGCTCTCCGTCATGCCGGAGGGATGGGCTATCTTTATAGAGTGCGTAGCTGTCGGCGTGTGCATCATTGCACTATATGCTATTCTGGCTATCGTATTAATTTACATGGAACGTAAAGTCTGTGGTTTCTTCCAGTGCCGTCTCGGTCCGAACCGTGTCGGTAAATGGGGTTCTATTCAAGTGATATGACGTACTCAAGATGCTGACCAAGGAGATTTTCACTCAAAGGATGCCGACCGCTTTCTCTACAACCTGGCTCCATTCATGGTAATTATCGCCTCGTTCCTCACTTTTTCGCTTGTATTCCTTTTTAATAAAAGGAGCGGAAATTTGAATTTTAATGTGGGCGTATTCTCGCTGCTGGCAGCTTCCAGTATCGGTGTAGTAGGTATTCTGCTTGCCGGCTGGGGTAGTAATAATAAGTTTTCTCTGATCGGTGCCATGCGAAGCGGTGCACAGATTATCAGTTATGAACTGTCTGTAGGCATGAGTATCATGACGATGGTTGTACTGATGGGTACCATGCAATTCTCTGAAATTGTAGAGGGGCAAGCCAACGGATGGTTTATCTTTAAAGGACATATTCCTGCCGTGATTGCTTTCATCATCTATCTCATTGCCGGAAATGCAGAATGTAACCGTGGTCCGTTCGACCTTCCTGAAGCTGAAAGTGAATTGACAGCCGGATATCATACGGAATATTCCGGTATGCACTTCGGTTTCTTTTATCTAGCGGAATATCTGAATTTGTTTATCGTAGCCAGTGTAGCCGCTACTATCTTCTTAGGAGGCTGGATGCCGCTGCATATCGTTGGTCTGGACGGATTCAACGCTGTAATGGACTACATCCCCGGCTTCATCTGGTTCTTTGCCAAGGCATTCTTCGTTGTGTTCCTCTTAATGTGGATCAAATGGACTTTCCCACGTCTGCGTATCGACCAGATTCTGAATCTGGAATGGAAATATCTGGTTCCTATTTCTATGGTAAACCTATTGTTAATGGCATGTTGTGTCGCTTTCGGCTTCCACTTTTTAAACGGTAAGACGGCGCAACCGGGTTTCCATTTGGAATAATCATATAATATAAGAATTATGGAATATAAAGATCAAAAAATATACGTACTAGGAGGACTGATACATGGTATCAGCACTCTGGCAACGGGTATGAAAACCAGTATCAAGGTATACTTCCGTAAGAAGGTGACTGAACAGTATCCTGAAAACCGGAAAGAGCTGAAAAATGTTCGACCGGTTCCGTGGTACACTGGCAACGCCCCACAATGAGAATAACGAACACCGCTGTGTAGCCTGCGGATTGTGTCAGAATGGCTTGTCCAACGATACAATCAAAGTGACCAGCGAAACGATTGAGACAGAGGACGGTAAGAAAAAAGAAAATCCTGGCAAAATATGAATATGACCTGGGAGCTTGTATGTTCTGCCAACTGTGCGTGAATGCTTGTCCGCACGACGCCATCATGTTCGACCAGAATTTCGAGCATGCTGTCTTTTGACCGGACGAAGCTTGTCTTGCGACTGAATCATGTCGGTAGTAAAGTAATTGAAAAGAAAAAAAGAAGTTTGAGATATGGGATCAACACTTGAAACAGTAGTATTCTACTTTTTGGCAGCATTTATTATTGCAATGTCCATCGCATGACGGTGACTACCCAACGTATTGTCCGCTCAGCCACCTATCTGCTCTTCGTGCTCTTCGGCACGGCTGGCATCTATTTCCTGCTGGGTTACACATTTCTGGGATCTGTCCAGATTATGGTTTATGCCGGTGGTATCGTCGTTCTTTATGTATTCTCCATCCTGCTGACCAGCGGAGAAGGTGACCGCGCCGAGAAACTAAAACGAAGCAGGCTTCTGGCAGGACTCTTTACGATGATTGCAGGTCTGGGAATTATCTTGTTCATCACTCTGAAGCACAACTTCCTGCAAACCGGAAATCTGGCACCGCAGGAGATAAACATTCACGCTATCGGTAATGCCCTGCTAAGCAGTGACAAATATGGTTATATATTACCTTTCGAAGCAATCAGTATTTTATTGCTGGCTTTGTATCATCGGTGGTATCATAATCGCCCGAAAGAGATAAATAAGTAAGTATTAACTATTAAGTATCAGGTATTAGGCTGCGCAATGAACCGTGCAGGGAATTAATACTTAACACTTAAAAACCTAATAATTTCAGATATGATACACATGGAATATTATCTGGTAGTTTCTACCATCATGATGTTTGCAGGAATCTATGGATTCTTTACCCGCCGTAACACGCTGGCTATCCTGATTTCTGTAGAGTTAATGCTGAATGCCACGGACATCAACTTCGCCGTGTTCAACCGTTTTTCTTTCCGGGAGGAATGGAAGGTTATTTCTTTGCACTCTTTTCCATCGCCATCTCGGCTGCGGAAACAGCAATCGCTATCGCCATCATGATTAACATTTATCGTAATCTCCGAAGCATTCAGGTTCGCAATCTGGACGACTTGAAGTGGTGACGCGTTTCATCACCGGAGGAGCTAAGAGTTTCATGCCTTGAAACTAAAAGTTTCATACCGGGGAAACAAGAGTTTCACGCCGGGGAAACAAGAGTTTCGCACCGGGGAAACAAAGGTTTCATACCGGGAAACACAACGGCAAGTCCGGTAATGACGGCTATAAGCTAAAAAGATAAAGAATGAATTATAATAAAACAAGTAATTAAAACAAACTGTATGGAACTAACAATTCTAATACTCCTTCTTCCCTTCCTCTCCTTCCTCATTCTGGGAATCGGAGGAAAATGGATGTCTCATCGGACAAGCGGGTACTATCGGTACGCTGATACTGGGAGCAGTAGCAGTACTATCATATACGTTACAGCTTTCCAATATTTCTCCGCTCCACGCCTGGAAGACGGAACATTTGCCACATTGATACCTTATAATTTTTACGTGGCTTCCTTTCACCGAGACTTTTACGATTTGACTTGGGCATTCTGCTCGATCCCATATCTGTGATGATGTTGATCGTCATCTCCACCGTATCACTGATGGTGCATATCTACTCCTTCGGTTATATGAAAGGCGAGACTGGTTTTCAACGTTATTACGCTTTCCTGTCACTCTTCACCATGTCTATGCTGGGACTGGTTGTGGCAACAAAATATTTTCCAGATGTATCTTTTCTGGGAACTGGTGGGTGTAAATTCTTACTTACTGATCGGATTCTACTATACCAAACCTGCTGCTACTTTGCGGCTTCCAAGAAAGCGTTCATCGTCACTCGTTTTGCTGACCTGGGTTTCCTGATCGGTATTCTGATCTACGGATATTATGGTGGAACCTTCGGTTTTACCCCGGACACAGTTTCATTGATTAGTGGCGGAGCCTCCATGCTTCCATTAGCGCTCGGACTGATGTTTGTCGGTGGTGCCGGAAAGAGTGCCATGTTCCCATTACACATTTGGTTACCTGATGCCATGGAAGGTCCGACTCCGGTCAGTGCCCTAATCCATGCTGCTACAATGGTCGTTGCCGGTGTGTATCTGGTTGCCCGTATGTTTCCGCTTTTCATCGCTTATGCACCTGATGATGCTGCACATGATTGCCTGGGTAGGTGCCTTCGGCTTTCTATGCTGCAAGTGTAGCTTGCGTACAATCGGACATCAAGCGTGTACTGGCATTCTCTACGATCTCACAGATTGGCTTTATGATGGTAGCTTTTAGGCGTTTGTACTTCTATGGACCCACATGAAGGAGGTTTGGGCTACATGGCTTCCATGTTCCACCTCTTCACACATGCCATGTTCAAAGCATTACTATTTTTGGGTGCCGGCAGCATTATCCATGCGGTACACTCCAACGAAATGTCAGCTATGGGAGGATTACGCAAATACATGCCTATTACTCACTGGACATTCCTGATTGCCTGTCTTGCCATTGCCGGTATTCCTCCATTCTCCGGTTTCTTCTCCAAAGATGAGATTCTGGCAGCATGCTTCCAATACAGTCCGGTAATGGGTTGGGTAATGACAGTGATTGCTGCAATGACAGCATTCTACATGTTCCGTCTCTACTATGGTATCTTCTGGGGGAAAGAGCCGTCCCGGGCAAGTTCCCATTCGGATCATACACCGCACGGAAACCAGGAAGCGGCACCTTGCCAACCTACATGAAAGTCCGTTGGCTATGACATTTCCATTAATGTTTCTGGCTGCTGTTACCTGTGGAGCAGGTTTCATCCCTTTCGGACACTTTATCAGTTCGAACGGTGAATCCTATTCTATTCATCTTGATCCGTCAGTAGCTATCACAAGTGTTGTTATTGCAATCATTTCTATAGCAGTTGCTACCTGGATGTATAAGAATGCCAGACAGCCAGTCGCCGATTCGTTGGCCAAACAGTTTAAAGGCTTACACAAGGCGGCATACAATCGTTTTTATATCGACGATATATACCAGTTTGTAACACACAAGATTATCTTCCGCTGCATTTCTACTCCTATCGCCTGGTTTGACCGTCATGTTGTAGACGGATTCTTTGATTTTCTGGCATGGGCAACGAATACAACCAGCGACGAAATTCGTGGTTTACAAAGCGGTCAGGTACAGCAATACGCATATGTGTTCCTTTGCGGAGCGTTGGCGCTTATCCTGCTGTTGGTTCTTTAATATAGTAAATAGTAAATCTTTAATTAGTAAATCATAAAGATGAATTTTTATCAATCTTCGTACTCATCCCCTTACTGATGCTTGCCGGACTTTGGGCAGCACGGGGCATAAAAAGCAATCCGAGGGGTTATGGTTACCGGCGCATCGGCACTTCTGATAGCCTCCGTCGTTCTTACCTTCATGTATTTGGGAGAACGCAGTGCCGGAAACACGGCAGAAATGTTATTCCGTGCAGATACGGTTTGGTATGCTCCGCTCAACATCGCTTATTCGGTAGGTGTTGACGGAATTTCGGTAGCGATGTTATTATTGTCTGCCATTATTGTGTTCACAGGTACGTTCGCTTCCTGGCGTCTGCAACCTCTGACAAAAGAATATTTCCTCTGGTTCACCCTATTGTCTATGGGAGTATTCGGATTCTTTATATCAATCGACTTGTTTACCATGTTCATGTTCTACGAAATCGCGTTGATTCCTATGTACCTGCTAATCGGCGTATGGGGATCGGGACGGAAAGAATATGCAGCCATGAAACTGACACTTATGCTAATGGGTGGTTCCGCTTTCCTGCTGATCGGTATCCTCGGAATCTATTTCGGTTCGGGGAGCTACTACCATGAACCTTCTGGAGATTGCACAGTTGCACAACATACCTTTTGCACAGCAATGCATCTGGTTCCCGCTGACCTTCCTTGGGTTTGGCGTATTGGGTGCTCTTTTCCCATTCCATACATGGAGTCCCGACGGTCATGCTTCCGCACCGACTGCCGTATCCATGCTTCATGCCGGAGTACTAATGAAATTGGGAGGTTACGGATGTTTCCGTATTGCCATGTATCTGATGCCGGAAGCTGCTAATGAACTTTCATGGATCTTCCTGATACTGACAGGTATCTCTGTTGTCTACGGAGCTTTCTCCGCTTGCGTACAGACAGACTTGAAATACATCAATGCTTACTCTTCCGTATCTCACTGCGGACTGGTACTTCTTTTTTGCCATTCTGATGCTGAATCAGACAGCCGCAACAGGAGCCATTCTTCAGATGCTTTCCCACGGATTGATGACAGCCTTGTTCTTCGCCCTGATCGGTATGATCTACGGACGTACGCATACCCGCGATGTCCGCGAACTTGCAGGGTTAATGAAAGTGATGCCGTTCCTCAGCGTTTGTTATGTGATTGCCGGTCTTGCCAATCTCGGTTTGCCGGGCTTAAGTGGATTCATTGCTGAAATGACCATCTTCGTCGGATCTTTCCAGAACAACGATGTATTCCACCGTACACTGACCATCATCGCTTGTTCATCCATTGTTATTACGGCAGTTTATATCCTGCGTCTGGTAGGCAAAGATTCTGTACGGCACCTGCACTAACAAACATCATCTCGCATTGACAGATGCGACCTGGGATGAACGCGTAGCTGTTATTTGCCTCATCGTTTGTGTAGCCGGATTGGGTATGGCTCCTTTCTGGGTAAGCCACATGATTGGTGAAAGTGTACTCCCTGTGGTCTCACAACTCATCCCATAACCTTTAATTTTTTAATCTTTAATTCTTAATTTATAAAGATGGATTATTCACAATTTCTACATATGCGGGAAGAGCTGTCGCTCATAGCAGTTTTACTACTGCTATTCCTTGCCGATCTCTTCATGAGCCCGGACGCACACAAGCAAAAAGGAACGACACCTGTCTTAAACACCATGCTGCCTGTTATCCTGATGGCAATCCATACAGCGATCAATCTGGTTCCCGGACAACTGCCGATATTTTTGGCGGCATGTCACTATGTGCCCATGCATACGGTTGTCAAATCAATACTGAATATAGGTACACTGATCGTTTTCCTGATGGCACACGAATGGATGAAACGCGATGATACTTCATTCAAACAAGGCGAGTTCTATGTACTTATATCTCTACCTTGTTCGGTATGTATCTTATGATTTCCGCAGGACACTTCCTGATGTTCTTTATCGGACTGGAAACAGCCTCCATCCCTATGGCAGCATTAATTGCTTTCGACAAAGTATCGTCACAACTCTGCTGAAGCCGGTGCCAAGTACATCCTTACCGCCCTCTTCTCCAGTGCACTGTTGCTCTTTTGGTCTTTCTATGATTTACGGTTCCGCAGGAACACTCTATTTCGAAGACCTTCCTGCACATATCGACGGATACCGTTGCAAATCATGGCATTTGTATTCTTCTTTACCGGCATGGCGTTTAAACTTTCTCTGGTCCCGTTCCATTTATGGACGGCAGACGTTTACGAAGGCGCACCAGCAGTTACTGCCTACCTGAGTGTCATTTCTAAAGGTTCGGCAGCATTTGTGCTGATGGCTATCCTGATCAAAGTATTCGCACCGATGATACATGACTGGCAGGAAGTGCTTTACTGGGTGACTATCGCCTCTATCACCATTGCCAACATATTCGCTATCCGTCAGCAGAACTTTAAAACGACTGATGGCGTTCTCCAGTATTTCACAGGCAGGATATATCATGCTGGGTATCATCGGAGGAACAGCACAGGGAATGACTGCTTTGGTATATTACGTACTTGTATATGCTGCTGCCAATCTCGGCGTATTCGCTGTGATTACCATCGTAGCGTTACGTAGTCAGAAGTTTACACTCGAAGATTATGCAGGACTTTATAAGACGAACCCGAAAATGGCTTTCCTAATGACTATTTCCCTGTTCTCGTTGGCAGGTATCCCGCCGTTTGCAGGATTCTTCTCAAAGTTCTTCATTTTTATGGCAGCTTTCGAGGCAGGTTTCCATCTGCTGGTATTCATAGCATTAGCCAACACTGTAATTTTCATTATATTACTATCTGTTGATCGTAAAAGCAATGTATATCACGCCTTCCGATCATCCGATTCCAACTTTCCGCAGCGACCGCTGCACGAAGTGGGGACTGGCACTCTGCACACTGGGTATTATCGGACTGGGTATCGCAAGCATCGTATATCAGTCTATCGATGGTAAACTATCATTCGGAATATAAGAAACCGACTCTCTATAAAAAGTAACGGTCTTGATGAGAAATCTCATCAAGACCGTTACTTTTATAGCATTCTTACTTATCTATTTTTCTGAAACCACCACGAAACAAGGAAGACGGAACCAAAAACGCGAACCTTTTCCCGGCTCGGATTCCACTCCTATTTGCCCACCCATTTGTTCCACAATACTTTGACAGATAGAGAGACCTAAACCGGTACCATGCACAAATGAATTCAGCTTCACAAAACGTTCAAAAATATGTGACTGGCCTTCTTTGTCAATGCCAACTCCCGTATCTTGCACATAAAACTCCAGTTCTCCTCCCTCCTGTTGATAACCTACACGAATACTGCCTTCCGAAGTAAACTTAATCGCATTATTTACAAAATTGGAAATCACCTGATGCAGACGATTGCGGTCACTGATAATTCTACATTCCGCAAGATGCGGATCAAATACCAGTTCCACATTCTCCTTTCACCTTCATCTGCATGGAACGGACAATATCTTCACAAACATATTCACATCTACATCTCCATAGTGAATTCAAATGTACCTGCCTCGATCTTCGATAAGTCCAGTATATCCGAAATCAGTTGTAAAAGCAAGTCATTGTTCTCCTTGACAATCTGGATATATTCCCGCCGTTCCTCGATACTTTCCGTATCAACCAGCAAGTCTGAGAAACCAACAATCGCATTCAGTGGCGTACGGATTTCATGACTCATATTGGCAAGGAAAGCACTTTTCAGTCGATCCATCATCTGCGCCTTATCACGTGCCAGAATCAATTCTGCCTCCGTCTCTTTCAGCTCTGTAATATCATAATTGATCCCTATGATCTCTATTTCATTTTTCTCAGGCAGATAGGTAGTAACCACCACATTCATTCGTATCCAGTTCCACTCATCTTTATTACCCGGACGTTTCACCCTCATTTCTCCCTGGAAGTGTTTCCGGTTCCCTGTTCTTACTTCTTTATAAAAAGTCAAGGATAGACTGACGATCATCCGGGTGCATATTGCGATAAACTCCCACAATATCAGCTAACGGAACATCTTCGTCCTCTCCCAAATTCTTGTACCATTGTTTAATGGCGTATCCTTTCCGATTCAAAAGATTCAACTTCGCATATCCTACTTTCGCATAGTCTGATATCAGGAGGAAGAAATTCTCAAAATCATGGATACGATTCATGGCATCAATGCTTTCCGTATTATCAATACTAATCAGGATATACCCATTAAAGTTTCCTTCATTGTCATACAGTTTGCTAACTTTCGTATATATATCAATGGTACTGGAGCGATTAGGCTGGTAATATCCTTGTGCACGTTCAAAAGAATAGCTTAAACGGAAATCCACCAAGTCTTCATCCCGTACCCGGTCACGAATATCCTGCGGCACATTGGGATTATCAAAGAAATTGACTCCGATCACATCGCTCTTATCTGCCACAGCAAATATCTCCAGATCTTTATTGTTCAAGTCGATCAAATATCCATCTTTATCATAGATCTCCACCCCTGCCGGAATATTGGCAAAAATGCTTTTAAAGAGTTTCTCGCTACGGTCCAATGCCCGGTTCGCTTTTTACAGCTTCCGTAGAATCCGTAAACAGACCGACTACTTCATCTTTCTCAGGCGAATAAAGAATCCAATGGCTATACAATCCTGTATTAGGAAAGTATTCATCTTTCTCCTTATATGAGTCACTTTCCAACACATCAACCAGGAAATCCAGTTTTGATGAAGGATCACGATATATCTCGGAGGCTAAAGCCCCCATATATTCTTGCAGCGGATTTCCAAAGAAACGGGTACTGATCTGGTTAGCATCCGTTATCCGGTAATCACAAGGCTGATTCTTTTCATCGCGAATGATAGACATACGTATATCCCATCGGCATAAAGTGGAAAAGATTTTTCAGGAAAGACTGCTCCCGGGTTACACGGTCTTTGGCTTTACGCAATTCGATGCAAATACTAATGATATTTCCCAATGAAGAGAACCACTGAAAATCTTCATTACTCCATTCATGATAAGTATCTACCAGATCATACCCATGTATCCCCCCACACATGATCGCCCGCCATCAGAGGAGTGACCATCAATGAGGTGATACCTTTGAACGACAAGTATCTGATATTCATCCACCGCCTCTTCCGGCAACTGCTTCAATGAGTGCAGTACAATAGGGTTTGCCGGATAAGATTTGCTGGCTCCACCACTTCGATTCATCAGTAGGTATACATTGCAGACTATCTTTCTCTGCCGAAACACCTTTCGGAAACAACTTCATAGATACAACTATGATGAGTCTGTGTTTTATCATACTCAAAGATATAAACACGCCCCCTGCCATGATAAATATTCAGTATATCTTTTAGGATATCCGAGATACAAGATTCTATCTCATCATCCCGAAGAAAACGAAGCAGAGATTGCGAAATAAAACCTTGACGACGAAGCAGATCATTCACACGCCGCAAAGCGTTTCGCTGTTCCTCTTCTTTGGGAGCCTCCACCCGTTGAATCACTCCGAAAGACCGGTCTCCGCCATTGTCTCCCGTACCGGCTTCACGAAAAGCCAGGCGGGTATGCAAACCAGACTTCACCATATTTTTTGAATGAATGGGAAAGGTTTGTTCGTAAAAGTCTTTATGAATAGATGAGTTTGCGCGAAACTCCTGAAAGATTTGATCACGATAATCCTCACGCACCATATTTATAAATTCTGCTGCTGAAATAGTATCACCTTCCAATCCTAACAGGTCGCAAAGAAAAATCAGAACATAAGTAATATCCTGCCGATATATCTGCTTCCCACCATCCTACTTGGGCTAGAGAAGCCATTTTTCGGTATCGTTCGTTGTCTGTTTGCATATTTTATGTCTTGTACAGTAATGAAAGAACAAATATACGAAAATAGTATCAGGCAAATCATATAAAACCTGAAATAATTGCTATTAAAAAGAAAGAGGTTAAATAAGAAAATATAAATGCGGCAAGGGAGGACATTACAGTCACCTGCAAAGCCTCCCTTGAACTCTATAAAAACGGATTTCGAATTTGTATATTAGAATGAAGATAAATTAGATCCTGTCCAGCCGAACAAAGAAGCATCCGCACCGGTATTGTTTTCAGATTCAACCAATGTGTTCAAGTCACCATTCAGCTTATTACCTCCTGTGATGCTCAGCGTATTAGTAATATTAATACTGGAATTGGCGTCACCCGCACCTTTACTGTCCTTCATATCGATCAAATCGATTGTTCCGCCTGTACCTTTCACTAATGCATTCTTGATAGTAGCTTTCGCACCGCGACGTACTTTTAATCACATCTTGCATACGGTCTACGTTATCTGTGGTATTGGCAGCATTGTTTACGATCGTCATGTTTTCTACTATAAAGTCAGACTGACGCAAATGATCCGGATACAGACCATCCATATTACCGTCAGCTTTCGATACCGCGCGGATCGGCTTCCGTACTTGTATAGTCTCTTTCCCAAACGCCATAACAGTTCTTCAATGTACCACAATAACCTTGTGTAAAGTCGAACATATCGTCGTCCGGATTAACAGCCAACAAGTTAGTTACGTTCACCGTACCACCAAAGAATTGATTGCATCGTCAGCACTTTCCAACACATAGATATTTTCTATTTTTGTTCCGTTACCAACACCGTTCAAGGTCAGTCCGTTATGTTCGATATCCGCAGTAGAGCGGGCACCTGCATAGCAGATTTTCACGTAAGTCAATGAACCGGAGCAATCATTGTCTACATTACCGCCGTATTTATAGTCATTGTTGATTTCAGTCAATGCTGTATCACTCTTATCGGCCTTCGAACCGGAAATAGGAGCTTTACCATTGATGATTACTCCACCCCAATATCCGGACACCGGACTTGTTGTTGTATTTAAGCTACCACGTAATCCGAAACCAGCTGGTCACTGAGA
>VOFK01000717.1_pt1 | contig 47112 bp, 69 predicted proteins | sample 5384121 | NCBI WGS metagenome assembly VOFK01 (sample SAMN12384730, study PRJNA508395) | human gut metagenome | isolation source: healthy gut J | host: Homo sapiens | reverse complement strand
ATAAAATATCACTAGGAGCATTTGCGATACGCTGTTTTCTTTTAGCTTTCTTGTCATTTGTAATTTGTAGTAATGATACTATAATTGAATTTCTTTTGGGATTCATCAAGTCCTTTTGATTCTAATATATGGTCTACTTCGTTTACGTCTTTTTTTTTTTATAACTAGCTTATATGCTTCTGTATAGGCTGAATCAATAACATCTTCTGTTGTTTGCTCACTAATTTCATTCTTTCCCTTTCTTATAAAAAAACAGAAAAGGATTGCAGTGATTATTATTGCTAAAATTGCTTCCATGATATTCTAATTACTAAGAATTATACAATCTATTACTTCCATCTTAATAAAAAGAAAGCTAACAACGAATGAACTCCAAATGCTGCCTTTCTTATTATTCATTATCATGTTTGGCATTAAAACCTTTTTTATAATGATTCGTCCTTTTGAACTCTGCATTGTAGATTCTCTTTTTAAAGAATTTAGTTTATCCACTAAATATTGATGTGTCCAAAAGAAATTGTCCAAATTACTTCGTAGATATTCTTGAATTGAAGGTATTTCATGTACAAATGGTAGATAATGCTTACAATATACAGTTATAGTATTCTCTTCATTATTAATAAAATATGCTAAAGTAACACGTCCGTCCATATTAGTTTGATTTATAGCATCTTTCAGGATATTTATATCAGGGTCATTTAAAGAAAGACTTCCAAAGTTAGACCAGATTATGATAAAAAAAGCGGTTCGATTATCTGCGTTAATAAAAAAGTCCTCATTTTGATATTTAAAACAGATGTCATCATCATCATCAACTTCTGGTTGACAACCAATTTCTTTTAAAGTATTGATAACCAAATCTCTTGTTCTGTTATTTGATGTGTTCATAACCGTATCTACAATCTTACTTATTTCAGAATGATTAGCTTGTTTTTGGTCATTTCTAGTGGCAAATTCAATATTCCTTGTTTCATGATGTTTTATCTTTCTATTCCAAAATTTCTCCTTAACCAATTGTAATATTCTATCAAAGTGCGCAATCACTAAATAGAGAGAAACCAAAAAACTTAGATAAGGAATAATAGATACATAATCCCAAAAAGTGACTGCTCCAATAAAAGAAAGAAGTATAAGGACTATAATAATAGCACGATATATCGATATAAAGCTTTCTTAACTTCATATTTAATAGTACCTTGTTCCGTACTTGAAGTATCAAATATATAATTAGGACAAGGACTATCATCGGTTGGTCGATAATGTTCACAATGAACTCCATCTCCAATACATGTACTACATTGAGACATTTTTGTCATTTCAATTCTGTTTTAAATTTACTATTATTTTCTTAAACACATCACCTGCCATTAGTCCACCACTTGCAGGCAATCCAGTCTTATTAATAGATACAATGATACTATACTTGGGATTATTGGCAGGGAAGTAACCACAGAACTCAACTGAATACACTGTATTACCATTATCTGTAGAGACTATGATAGTACCTTGTTTTCCTGCTACGGTAGTCATATCTGATTTGGCTGGTTGACCTAATCCGTCAGTAACATTAAATACTAGAGCTTTCTTCAAACTATCAATACTAGCCCTACTTGCTATTTGTGGATTAATAACTACTACACTGTCCTTGTATAGTTGAGGCTGTATCATCTTCCCATTATTGGCGATAGCATTATAGAAGGTAAGGACTTGAATAGGTGAAATAGACAGTTCATATCCTATACAGTTCCAAGTGATATTTTTTTCTGTAATCCTGTAAGGTTGCAGAATGGCAATTCCATTGATACTATCTGGCTTACCATAGCTCATATTAGTAAGTAAATCAAAAAAGGTTTGAGGATTATCACCAAAAAGCTTTCTCCATTGTCTTATAAGTAGCGATATTGGAACCAACTGCCAATCCTTCTTGTACTGTAAGCTCACCATACCCACCTCTATGCCAATTATGGTCTTTAAGCTCTCTGCCATGAACTTGATAGATACCATCTCCTGTATCAACCTTATCACTCAATTTCACCTTACCTGTTTCTAAAGCTGCCAATAGTGATATTGGGCGCATCAGACCAGTAGACTGCCATACAGAGAAGTTCTCACATGATTGGTAGTTCGTACTATCTTTTTTTAGTAAGTCCAACTAAAGCCTTAATTTGCCCTGATTGAACTTCCATTACTATAACCTGCCCAGATTGGGCATTTATCTCTGATAATTTTTCTTCCAGAATAGAGGTCGCATTAACCTGTAAGGTGCTGTCTATAGTGGATATAATCTCTGTCCGTTGCTTAGGTTGGCATGACAAAAGGAAACAGTGAAAACAAATTCCTACTTTTTATTAAATTCTTGTTCATCGCTATGTGCGAATTATTTACCGGTATTATTAAAACTCATCAGTAGACATTCCAACTTGATATGTAATGGCTAATTTACCATCAAAATATATTATATTTGAGCCATTACGACTTTCAATAGAAGAATTTATCTTTATAGAATTTAATTTATTATCTCTCCAAATGGCAGTTCCCTCACTGGGAAATTGAGGTTTACCATATTTGATTACAAAAGTATTACCTATATCATTAAATAATTGGGTGTATTTATTGACAATATATTCTTGTTTGTTTTTTTGATTGTAGCTTGTGTTTGTTCTTGGGTTCTAAATGGATATTCATTAAGTAATGCGCTTGTCGTTTCAGATAATGAAAATGTTCCCTCTACTAATTTACCTTCCTTAAATGTAATAACAAGACTATCAAAGGTTGTTCCTAAAAAAAAGAAATTTGAGGAATGTTTATATATGGAAAGTTATACTCTAATTGAGGAAATTTCTTTTTTAATATGTCTATTGCAACATAATTGGTATCACCAAATTTAACTCAAGAAAACCTGTAATTTCATTTTTGAGCATACGTGCTTTTCACAATAAATAATATTACAACAATAATAAACAATCTAAGTTTCTTCATAATAAACAGTATTTAAAATTTAAATATTTATTCTCAAAATATAGAAATGGAATCAAGGGAAAAGAACCTCTTTGTTGTACATATTCTTTTTATTTTATCAATCAATTTGTTTTTAAACTCTTGATACATAGGTTGATTACTCAATTTATAAGCTTCTTCGTAGTCAAGAATAGCTTTTGCAGCTAGGTCACCAGCATTAGCCCCTAGCTCTTGAAAGGCTTTTCTTTCATACGCTGTCGCTCTAAGTCCTAATATATCCGCTTTTTCTTTTTTAGGGTCAAGAACAAAAAATAATGCTCTTTCTAAGTCTACTATCCCCTCATAGCTTCCTATATCAAATATCTTAATGTCACCTCTTGTGAAATATCCACGGTAATAATCTGGAGCTAATTCAATGGCTTTGTCACAGTCTAAAATGGCACTACCATAATTTCTAATCATTTTTTTTACGTCAGCTCGTGCTGTATATGCTTCCGCTGTTGGATATATCTTTATCGAATAATCTAGGGCTTCTTGCGCTTTTAAATATAATTGTTTGTTATTATCAGAATACGGATTTTCAGTACTTTTTTAATGCGTATTGGTAAAATAGAATTCCAATATGATAAAAAGAGTTCTGCATCTTCAGTCGTAAGTTGTAATCCTTTTGAATATGCGTTGAGAGCATATTCGGCGTATAAGTATCATGGGTATAAATATACAATTGAAAGTAACACTTTCCTAATTGCTTATAGTAGAATGATATATCCTTTCCAATCTCGCATGCTTTAATTAAATTACTTAATGCAGACTCTACATTTTTTATACTAAACTCTATCATACCTTTCATATAGAAAGCTAAATGATTTGAAGGATTTGTTTTTCAACTCATTATCAAGCAAGGATAATGCCTTATTGGTATCTCCCCATAAAATAAGCATCATTGGCTGATTTTACCATTTTCGTTTCTAAAGGATTGGTATTCATTTGAGAAACGCTAATATTCCGTTTATGACTTAGTTTTGAAATTTGAGTGGCATTTACTGCAAAGTTTAAACTCTGTCCTCCCTCTCTACAAAATGTAGCAATTCCAACTACATTTCCTTTCATATCCATAACTGGTGACCCACTGCTTCCATGAGAAATAGGTGCAGTAATCTGCAATATTGAACCATGCATCTCATCTGTGCGAATGGATGATATTATTCCCAGTTGAAACTGTTTGCTCAAGTCCTAATGGCGAACTGATATTTATGATTTGCTCCCCCTTTTACTTGTGTTCTATATGAAATATGAAGATAATTGAAACTTTTTAAGTTGGTGTTTTTCCACTTGGAATTTAACAAGGTCAGTATTAGGATTATAATCAAGAATAGATTTTATCTTATATTTATTTCCGTTTTTATCTTTAATATAGCCACTATGCGCCCCATCTAAAACATGGTAATTGGTAATTCCTACACCTTGTGCAGATATGAAGAAACCACTTCCTTGTGAAAAGTATTTCCTTGTTCATCTGCAGCAAAAACTGTAAAGATAGCATTTTCGGCTTTGGTGATAAGCTGTTTTATTGTCAAATCCTGTGCAAAAAGATTTGTATTTCCTAAATAAAATAATAATATTAATAATTGTCGTTTCATTAAATTACCTCCTTTAATTGTAGAATTTGTATTCTGATGTTTTTTACTTTTTAAAATATCCAAAGTAACTATTATAGCATTATTGGCTATTGAGAAGTAGGAACAGGTTGTAGAGATGGCTGTTTCATAGTTTTATTATTTGTTGTATCCAGTTCCCAATAGATACAATTCTACATACAAAAAAGGTGTGGGAACTTACTGTCTTATCCTACTGACTGGCTTCTCGCATCGCCTTTGGAGTGGATAAAACAATAGCCCACACCAATTTGACAATATCTAATAACCTTACAGGATATATATAAGGTAGGTATATATCAAATGATGTGGTGCTATTGCTACCATCTTCACTCCATTTCAAATTTTTGCGAGAATTTGTCAGTAGAAGATAATTTCAATAACACCTTTCGTTAATATGTCCTTCCAACAACTTAACTCTCTAAGTTTTTGTTGAATTGGCACAAAAGATAATGAAAGGTATTTATTTTGCAATTAAATCTGCCTGTTAAAATAATAGTTGAGAGCTATTTCTACTTCATATTTTTTTTTGATTGGAGACAGAACTATTCAGAGAGCATAAATAAGTAAAGTCCGATTCATTCTGTCTCAAATCTCAATTATCAGAAGCTAAGACAATCATAAGTATTTAATAATTCCTCTTGCCTTAATCCCAAGTATCTTTTAGTAATTGATACACTGGAATGATTGAATAACTCCATGAGCTTAACAAGTGCAAGCTCCGAATTATCACTGTTCATATTATAAACCTGTCTGCCAAAAGTCTTTCTAAGAGAATGACACGAAAAATTGCCTATTTGTAGCTTGTATTTCTTTTTAATCTCTTTCAGCATGACATTGATTCTCTGAACTGTGTACACTGTCCCCTTCTGACTTATCAATACAGGTGCATTTATGCCAACTGGTTTATATGCTCATAACAATCTCTGATATGTTGCTGTAGCTGCATATTAATCCTAATTGTCCGTTGCTTCCCTGTCTTAATCTCTATAATGGTAAATTCTTCTGCATCTAATATCTGATTCCACCTCAAAGCAAGAATATCAGAAATTCCCTTAGACCTGTGAAGCAACCTAAAGCGATAAGAAGTGACATCTTATAATTACTATCCCTTGCCAACTTTCTTATTAAGTTCATTGCCTCGCTCCATTGCAGATAATCTGCGGTTGTACTTGAATATTTAAGTGACATAACGTTCAGTCTTATAATGAAATGAATAAAAGTGAATATCATTTTTAAGGTGGAATATCCAACTTACTGATTACTAGCTAAACATTCACTAATCATCAAAGTGAACATTTTTTTATAAAGCAAGGACACTAAGTAAATAATGTCCTTACTTCATTCAACCTATATAAAAGGTAGGTGGGCTTCATCCAACACGCCACTGTCAACTATCCGTTTGCAAAGTTCGTGCGATGCCTGATTTCTAAGGTCTGTGCCATAGTTTTTTTACCAACCATGCGAATAATCTCCACTATGGTTTTCATTAATTCCTGCTGTAGTGTACGGTGATAATACCTTGTACTTTCAGCAAACTTTTTTAGGATTCCACAACTATAATCGTTCAAGGCTCTTTCAAGTTCTTGCGCTGCCTTGTATTCGCGACTGCCTTCTATTACCATATTCCAAATATTTAAGAGGTTTATAAATAAAAAGAGCACCTGTATGGATGCTCTTTGTTTTTTTCTGTATTTTAATGTACTACTTCATTGTAATAATCTTATATATAGTCCAGATAATCATCAAGAAGAATACAATAGGTGAGATTGCACACGCAATAAAAGAAAACTATAATCCAAAATGTAACGACTACTAACGTTTGTAACATAAATCTTTGATTATTAATAAGTGACAGAATAAAGAAAGGACACCTATACTTTATTATATAGATGCCCTTTTTTCTGTATTTGACAATCCTATATATTCTCAAATACCACTAACTAAGAAACCACTGATATTTGTCATCTATGCCACATAAAACGTTGTTAATTCCAACACTGATTTCCGTTGCATTAACTGCCCGTTGCAAATAAGTGTCCACGTAACTATTTTTTGTTGGATTGGGTAAGCAAATTGTGAAAATCGAAAAGAGAAATAGCATTATCTTTCATTCCAAACGCTTCGTTGTGATAGAAGTCACGGCAAACACTGTTTATCTGGCTGTCAGTTATCAATAGTTTAGGTATTGATTTCTGATAACCAATTGGCAATGCTTGATAGCAACGACAACGACCAATGATTTGTGCAAACTGTGATTCACTAAGCGAAGTGTTGGATAAAGTTTGCATCAAATGGATTTCTTTGGCAGGATTGAAATTGTTAAACAAGTCAAGCACATTTCTATAGAGTTCACTAATATTTGAAACTTCCATAGAGAACTTAACTCCTTCTCCTGTGAGTATCTGATTGCTACAAATGCGAACACGCCACCCAACAAAGACAGAGAATTTCTCCAAACCTTTTGTTGAACGATAGAGGTTTAAGTCTGAATAATTCCTTACTCCACCCACGCACAATTCAAGTTTCTGCCCATTTATAGTCTCATAAATAGTTTTGGAATGGTAAAGGCAAAAGCAAGTCTTTGATAGAATTGTGTTTTCTCACATTCCAACAGTTCAGAAGCTTTCTTGCCAAGACTTTGGGGAGTTCTGCCACGTACAATATGACTGCAACGAATATCAGGCGCATTTACTGTCTCCCCTGCATAAAAAGAACTGGCTGCATCATGCACACATGATATAAAATCCTGATGTGCGATTGTCAACTCTTGGTTTGCCCATGTAGGTACAACGCATTGAGTTGTCAATTCTTCCAATGTAACGGGATTTGTGTTAGCATCTAAGAAAAGATACACTTGATTTAACAACAGGCTCTTCAATTATTACCGCTTCTTCTGCATATTCACCAAAGTTTCTACTAGTTCTTTGTACTGGCATAATCTGTAATGTTGATTCCATAATCTGTAATTTATTTAGTTAATATTAGAAATTTCTCTGTCTGAAAGCTAACCAAGCCACAATCAGTATTAATAATCCAATAAAGAACTGTGGCATTAAGACTACTGGCACAATTAGAATTATTCCAAACGTCAATAAAATCTTTTAAATTCTCCATACGCATAATAATAGATTAGTAAATAGTGTATTTAAGGACAAAATGAGGGCTTAACATGAATGAAGTACTATTCATTCACTTTCCTTTGTGCATCTTTTATATGTAGACATATACAAATCGTTGATAAGTCCGCACATTTCAGAAGTTCAAAAGATTTGTGGGCCGAATAGCAATTCATGTAATCCTTTCATTTTTCCTAATGATTGGTGAGGGGTATTTTTGGGTAACAGAAGGGGCTTATGCACGATATACATCTGATACGCTCACTGACAAATCAAATATGTCACTCTATCACTGCATAAAGTTCAAATAGAAATATAGCTTAAATCTAAAAGGGGGGGATTTTAAAGTACTTATCTAGTTTGTCATTTTAATATACTAATTTATGCTTTTGTAGAATTGTAATCCCAAGTAATTATGTATCTTTGACTATAAAATTATATAGGAAATGAAAAAGAGTACAGGTCGCCAATATATTGAACTGTTTTATAGTTTGCAAAATAATAAATGACAGTTTATCTCTCATATCATTAGGTAAGAAATATCATGTTATACCTATTGCAGGACAATTGAGAGCAATTTTAATAAAAGACAAACAAACCCCTGTTCCATTATATTATGCTATTCAGAAAATCTTAGAAGTGAAGCAATATATCTATCTTTCTACTATTCCTGAAAAGATTAAGATAAGCAAAGATTGTGAATGCTATTTTAATGTAATGAATGTTAGTTTAGAGAGAGACAAATTACATTATCAAAAAGAGGATATAGGAAAGTGGCTTCAATATTGCATTGTTGAAACTCCCCAAAAAAAGTTTCACTATAGAAGAAGTTATAAAAATTGTAGCTAATAAAAACGGAGGGCGCATTATAACGAAGAAATATCTAATGATGCAGTATTATTATATACAGCAACAGATGAAAAGCATATTTCTATTATTGATAAAATAATTGTAAATATAGCTTTAATAATTAAAGCTTTGGGATTACTATTAATAAAGAAAGCATTTGATTTTCATTATCTTGCCAACATCGCTATCAAATTTGATGAATTATCATCCCATAAGAACATAATATCTTATCATGACGAAGACTATTATCTACCAGTCGCTATTCTTTTAACCTCAAAACGACAACTAATATTAAAAATAACAGACCCTGATAGAAGATTATTTATTGTTCCACTCAAAGAAAATATAGAAAAAGAAAGGAATCTATACAATTTGTTTTAGCTATGAGATTAATTCTAATTTTGAATCAGAGTTAAAAAAAATATACTCATTATTCGACCAAACTACAAAATATGTATTAACTACCCCAATATATGTACATAATCATTTTACTAGTTTTCCTCATCAATGGTGGGGGATGAACATATTGAAATGGGCTGCTATAATCTTCAATTATATACTTCTGTTCTACCAGAAATCATTATAATAATAAAGAAAATGAAAGATATGGAAGTTGATGAAAATACTCCAATGGTAATATTAAAGGGACGAAATTATGCATACGTAGATAAAAAAATAATCTTTGTTTTGGTTCTATTAAATGTTCAACATTCAACGATTTATAGGGAGTTTCAACGTTACTTAGTCTCTTAATTATAGAAAATAATTATCTTTTTTTATTATGTTACTAGTTTCACTCTATCAAAGCATAAAAGTCTAAATAAAAAACACTTCCTCAATAAAAAGGGGCGGGGGGTATGAATTTAGAGTACTTATATTTTTGAGTTGGGGATATAAAAAGAATCGCATTAGAATATAAGTAATAATTTTATGAATGTTTTTTGAACGCATTTGCATAAATAAAAGGACAAAATATGTATTGTAATTATTATTTATATTTAATATATTTGCAACATAAATGTCAATAACTAATAAAGCTAATAAATTATGAAAAGGAATCTATTTTTATTATTGTTTGCAATTGTGACTTTATCTACATTCGCTCAAACAACATCTGAACATCTAACATTTAAAGGTGTGCCCATTGATGGAACCTTAACTGAATTTGTGTCAAAGTTAAAACAGAAAGGACTTACTCACATTGGCACAGAAGATGGAACTGCCATATTAAAAGGAGATTTTGCAGCATACAAAAACTGTACAGTAGCTGCTATAGCTTTAAAACAAAAGAATTTAGTTGCTAAGGTCGGAGTAATGTTTCCTTCTTTAGAAACATGGTCATCACTCTCAAATAATTACTTCTCCCTAAAAGAAATGCTGACTAAAAAGTATGGTGAGCCAGAAGTTTGTATTGAAGAATTTCAGACTAAAATTATGCAAAATGACGATAATTCTAAAATACATGAAGTAAGAATGAATAGGTGCAAATATGTTACAGGATATACCACAGAGAAAGGAGACATTGAATTACAGATTAAAGGTAGTTTTACGGATGGCTGCTATGTAACACTTATTTATTTTGATAAAATTAATGGCGAAGTAATCGAAGCGGAAGCTATGGAAGATTTATAAATTGTGCCGTATGAGAAAAAATTATCATTTTATTGTTTGTATTTATTTGTTGTTTGACATCATGCTCAAATCAATCAATAGCTACAGATAAAACGGAGAAAGCAAATAGTCCAGAACCCGTATGTAATGCAACTTATCAATTATTTCCCCACAAAAACATGTGGACTTTCATTAAGTTGAATACTAGGGATGGACGAATGTGGCAAAAGTTCAATATGATATTAAAGGCAGTGAACGTTTTGAAGTGAATCTTAATACTGCCCCATTCGCTACTAAAGAAGAGGAAAGGGATGGTAGATTTACTCTTTATCCCACCCAGAATATGTGGACTTTTATTCTACTAGACCAAATTGATGGTAGAATGTGGCAGGTTCAATGGTCAATGAAGGAAGATTCTCGATTTGTCATTCAGATATAAAATAAAAAGCTCCAGACCACTAATAAGTTTGGAGCTTTATTCTTGTCCTGTTCTGTCATATTGGTAGATTCTTATTCAAAGGTAAATACCATCTTGCCAAGTTCATACCCACTAACAGTTTTTCCATCTATCTTCCTGCTTGCCTTCTCCACATTGTAAAGAGTACAATTCTCTATCAGAGTAGCTTTGGGGGATAATTTGATTCCCAATCTGCCAAATTCATCCTTCAACTTGCCTTTCAAGTCCTGATTGCTGATAAAAGCCAGGCTGATATATAGCCAAGAAAACTTTATCAACTTGTTTCTTGTCCTCTACAGCTTTTAGCATCTTCTCCCTGTTCCATCTAAGAGTATTCATTTCAGATTCCTTCAAATACCTTTTGATTAGTGGAAATTCTGGATATTCCTGTTCATAAGATTCAGAAGGGGAATCCAGATAATCTTTTAGTAATTGCTCATAACTGACAGTCATAGCCTTTGCCAGTTTTATATTGAAATCCTCCCATTCATTCTGGTTGGTAAGCTCAAATTTTTCTGATTGCATAAAACTGTCCCTGATGCTGATTCCATCCTTGTATGTCTTCCTTAGTGCCTGCTTATAAATGAAGGATTGTTTTTTTTCAGATTGTTATATACCATCCTGCCATTAATGATGGAGACTAGTTCAGTGTCTAAGTTCATCCTCTTAATATAGGTCTGTCTCTCTTCCTTATCCAACTTGCTCCATCCGCTTAGCAACTTGTCAGCTTCCTTCTCTTTATCCTGCATCACCATTTCAAACTCTTCATCGCTCATAACATTCTTATTGGTGGAGAACAGATGGACTATCACATTCCTAAAGATATTCTGGTATTCGTCATTGATTCTGATTCTGCCTGCTATCTGTTCCATAGTAGTACTTATATCCACCAAAGTCTGTGTTCTGTATGTCACTGGCTACTATTATCAGCCCGTTATTGGTGAAAAGGTTGCATCCCTGAAAGCATTTCTTTGTAAAAGAAATTAATCTTCTTATTGGGACTACTGACTGATTCAATCTGGTATTCGCCCAACAGTTTGTTATTTCTAATCCTGTCAGCACAGCATATCTTCACATCATCTGGATTCAGCTTCAACGTATCTGCTATCTGCTTGATACTAGTCACAGAATTGATGAAAATATATAGTTCTTCCACTTTGCTGACATTGCCGTTTATGTCTGGGAGTGATATGCCTTCATCCAAAAATATCTGTATGAATCTAGCCAGTCCTTTGGTTAATTGCGTGACCTTATATCTGATAGGGGTTATTTTCGTCACTCCATTCCATTGGACTTTGTAATGTGGAAGCCGTTTCAGGAAATCTATCTCAAAGTCAAGGTCAATTGGAGTGGCAGACAAAAAAGAATAATACTTGAACTTCTGTATTTCTTCCATCAAGCCATTAATTGCATCATATCTGAAATCCATGTCTTCCAAGATTAAATGGTATTCATCTATCAATACCTTCCACCCTTCTGTACCGCTCAACCATCCAATTAATTTGGGCAGAGACTGTCATAGGTCACGGCTATCTTATATGTGGTATTGTTTTTTGATATATTTCCTGAACTGGTATTCTCTTATACCACCATAACATTTGAATACTTCATACCTGTTATTCTTATCTGCTGCTATGCTATCTACCAAGTCTTTGAACGGACATACGATAATATAGTTACTACTGCAATTTGCAGCCACATAAGTACCACCTACATCTGTCTTTGTCTTGTTTACGATTCCAAAAAGGAATACCGTCTTTAAATCTTTCTAATTCACCCAAATATCGGGCATTGCCACCATTAATGATTTCTTGTTTCATTGTGTTTAGATTAGCTTTGATTTATAAAATTGCAATCTGTGTATTTAAAATATCTGACTTTAGATTAAGTTTAAGTAGGGTTATTTTTTTTCTTCCTATATAGGGACGCTTTGAAGAAAAAACTCGTCCATAAGAATAAAATAATAAGCGTATTACTACGCCTATTACTTTACAGTTGACTTAGCATAGTCAAAAGCAATCTAAATGTTATGTCTTGTATTATATAGTTTATGGCGGAAGCGTCTTTTTAAAAACTTTAGTTTAAAAAGTTTTATGAAGAAAATACCTCTTATTATGTTAGCTTGGCGACAGGTTTGGAACTAAAAAATCATTCCTGTTCTGATTTATGATGCGGCAGGTAGATTGTGTATGTCTTGCCTTGAACCATTTTTGCGCTTTTTGATGTATCGGTCAGTAGCCCAAAGCCCGACGTGAAGCCTTGTGTCCTTAATACCGTGCTCCAGTGCTATTTTTACGAATGTCTGCGTAGGTCAGTTCTTTCATTTGAAGTAGATTTAGGTTTGTAGTGGTGAATCTGGGGGATGAGAAACTCGGTCATTTCTGACTTTCAATCACGTTGCAAAGGTATAAAGTCCCGACAGCATCACCAAACAACAAGTCGAAATTGTGGAATATTTGAGTTGAGGATGCGATAAAGCAAAAATTCTCCCCTAACCGTAGCTGTTCGGGGAGAATATGATGTTCAGGCTTACCAGAAGCCTTGATTTCCTAAAAAAGCTCGTCAGCCCTGATTCCTTTTATCCAATAAGGCTGTAGTGATTTCTTTTTATATTGGTGAATCTTTCCTTATCCAACAAGCCTATTTCCAATGCCTTATTGATAAACTGCATAATTGCATCCTTACTGATACCAATCTTGACGCACTTGATAATCATTTCCCTAAAACAGTCATACAAGTCTGACAGCTTCCCAACAGATAACTGTTTCACATATTGCTTTGCCACATCAGAATCAGAAGTGGAAGATTGGGAGAATTTTTTCTATCTCGCTTATAAGAGACGTGATTTCATTGTCATAACTACACAGTTTCCCATTTTTCAAATGACCTACCTGTGATTGTAGTTCAGCAGCCTTATTGATTTTAGACGCAAAAAATTGAGTGTCCAACAGAGTATCGAAGGTGATATTATTAGTCACATCATTCATAGGCTTCGCTTCATTGAGAGAATATGTTTCCACCTTGCCCATATTGAAAATGCCATTATTTAAACTTTTTTGAAAGCATTAGAGACTTTCTTTGCCTTATCTTTACTGTTTAAATGAGAATAAACTTTGTCTATCATTTTTTTGTATCTTCATGTCCAGTCGCTATAATAACAGTTTCCTTGGGAATACCTTTTCTACACAATATTGTGATAAAAAGTATGTCTTGCTGTATGTGTGTGAAGTAATTTATAAAGAGGTTGGGTTTGTTTAATCCCGTTTTCTTCATAAGTGATAGGTTCGTCTAATCCAGCTTGTTCTGCTACTTCTTTTAAGGCTTCATTGACAATGGACTTTCTTTCTTTATAATATAATAATTCTTTATTCTCATATTTGGATATAATTTCTTTGGCTAATGGCAATAGTGGAATTATAGCTCTGGCTTTTGTCTTTTGTTGTATAATGGAGATGGTTCCTGCTTCTTCGTCCATTTCATTATCTCCATTAAAGAATTTTTGCATATCTCTCCAATTCGTTGCCCAACTAAACATTGTAGTATGAATAAATCTCTGATTTCTGTGTATTTCTTTATTTGTCTTTCTGTTCCTGTTATGATATGCTTGTAGAATTTATTCAGTTGCTCTTCTGTTAATGAAACTTTTTTTGTTGTCTGCTAATTCTTTGTTGGATTTATCTTTCACGAACTCAAAACTGTTTAAATTGCTGTCAGACCATTTGAAAGGAATATCCAGTCTTTTTATCTGCTATTCCTAGTAAATTAAAAATAGTTCCTTTAATTATGTTACGCAAAGTGTTATGAGGATGTAATGGATTTTCTTTTATGATTTGCTTTTGGTAGCGATTAATGGTATCTAAATTCATGCTCTCCCCATGTATTGGGGATTTCATTCTCTTTGAGAAAACGCTCGAATTTGTCTATGTTAGAACGATATTGTTTCTTGCTGCTTTCTGCACAAGTCTTTGCTTCTATAATTTGTTTCATTATAAAAGTTGCGGGTTTCTGTAATTCTTTCTTCATCCTATCTTTATATATGTGTTGTTTTAATAGTTTCATACTTTCTCCAATCTCGTCTGGATGCATACAAAGATAATGCTTAAATTCGATGAAGTATTCTTTTAGTTTTGTGATTTTCTTGTTCACTATAGTGTTATTTATATTATCTAACTCTGATAGGCGTACGCTGATATATGCTTCTTGTCTTTTTTCATTCCAGTGGTCTGGATATATCTTTACCCCCTGTAGATAGTTTAACCTGTTTGTTGTTTATTCTGCATACTAAATAGAGATTGGTTGGCTTCTCGCTACGTGGTTTTCTTAAATTGAAACGAGCTTGCATCTCATTAATAAAAATCTGCCTTTCCATAATCTTGTTCTTTAAAGTTGTTCTTTAATTCGGTTCTTTGAATGTGTTCTTTTAAGGCAATTCTTTCTGATAAGTATTAATTAGTCCCCCTTCATTAAATATTCTGGTACACAGTTTGCGCATTTTGAATAAAAAGCAAACCGTATATTTGCACGCAATAATTTTTAAACGCATAGCCCTATGTCATTTATTGCTGATAAGATTGTAATGGATGGGTTGACTTACGACGACGTATTGTTGATCCCCGCTTATTCTGAAGTTTTACCGCGCACTGTCGATCTCTCGACTAAGTTTTCACAAAACATTGAGTTAAAAATACCTTTTGTGACGGCTGCCATGGATACGGTTACCGAAGCGAAAATGGCGATTGCCATTGCTCGTGAAGGTGGTATCGGTGTGATTCACAAAAATATGTCTATCGAAGAACAGGCAAGACAAGTTGCTATCGTAAAGCGTGCCGAAAATGGTATGATTTATGACCCTGTAACGATTAAAAGAGGTTCTACTGTTCAGGATGCACTGGACATCATGGCGGAATATAAAATCGGTGGTATCCCTGTGGTAGATGATGAAGGTTATTTGGTGGGTATTGTTACTAACAGAGATTTGCGTTTCGAAAGAGACATGGCTAAACATTGCTATTGATCTTGTCATGACTCCGAAAGAAAGATTGGTGACTACCAATCAGTCTACTGATTTGGAGTCTGCTGCACAGATTCTTCAGAAACATAAGATCGAGAAATTGCCGATTGTCGGAATGGACGGGAAGTTGATCGGTCTTGTTACTTATAAAGATATTACAAAGGCAAAAGATAAACCGATGGCTTGTAAGGATGCCAAAGGTCGTCTGCGTGTAGCTGCAGGTGTGGGCGTTACTGCCGATACGCTGGATCGCATGCAGGCATTGGTAGATGCCGGTGCGGATGCTATCGTGATCGATACAGCTCACGGACATTCTATGTTCGTTATTGAAAAACTGAAAGAAGCAAAGAAACGCTTCCCGAACATTGATATTGTAGTAGGTAATATTGCTACCGGCGATGCTGCGAAAGCTTTGGCGGAAGCTGGTGCTGATGCAGTGAAAGTAGGTATCGGCCCGGGTTCTATCTGTACGACTCGTGTTGTTGCAGGTGTAGGTGTTCCTCAGTTATCGGCTGTATATGATGTAGCAAAAAGCGTTGAAGGGTACAGGTATTCCTTTGATTGCCGATGGTGGTTTGCGTTATTCGGGCGACGTGGTGAAAGCATTGGCTGCCGGAGGATATTGCGTAATGATCGGATCATTGGTTGCCGGAACAGAAGAATCTCCGGGTGACACTATTATCTTCAATGGTCGTAAATTCAAATCCTATCGTGGTATGGGTTCATTGGAAGCAATGGAGAACGGTTCGAAAGACCGCTACTTCCAGAGCGGAACTGCCGATGTGAAGAAGTTGGTACCGGAAGGTATCGCTGCACGTGTTCCTTATAAAGGTACGCTTTATGAAGTAGTTTATCAGCTGTCCGGCGGTTTGCGTGCAGGTATGGGATACTGTGGCGCTGCTAACATTGAGAAACTTCATGACGCTAAGTTTACCCGCATTACCAATGCAGGTGTAATGGAAAGTCATCCGCACGACGTGACGATTACCAGTGAATCGCCTAACTATAGCCGTCCGGAATAATAGATAGATACGGTAAACGATTAGCGGTGAACGGTGAACAGGCTGTATAATCAGCAGGGTGTTCACTGCTCACCGTTTGTTGTTTGAAAAATAAAAAATGATGATGAAAAGAAGCCTGTTGTTGGGATGTATTTCTCTCTTTGTAGTCGCGGTCTTTGCACAGGAAGATCCGGTATTGATGCGTGTTAACGGAAGAGAGATACTCCGTTCGGAATTTGAATATGCATACCGCCGTTATGCGGAACGTTCAAATGCCAGACTTTCGTCCAAAGAGTATGCGGCACTTTTTCGCTCAATCGAAGTTGAAAGTGGAAGCAGCCAGGGCTGCCGGACTTGATACGACCTCTGTTTTTCGTAAACAACAGGAGAAATGCCGGACCGAGTTGGTGGAATCTTATCTGATAGACAGGCAAGTGATGGATAGTTGTGCCCGTGCTATCTATCAGAAGATGGGATTGAAAGCACGTAGTAGCGCGGCAGGGTACAGGTGATGCAGATTTTCAAACGTTTGCCACAGACAATCACTTCCCGGCATTTAGAAGAAGAAAAAAACGCGGATGGATTCTATATACCGGATGATACAGAATCAGCCGGATTTGAACTTTAACCGTTTGGTCGAAATATATTCGGATGATAAGCAAAGTAGATGGATCGAATGTCTGGAAACAACGAGCGAGTTTGAGAATGTCGCTTTCTCTTTGGCAAAAGGTATGGCATCGCAGCCCTTTTTCACTCCTGAAGGGATTCATATCTTGAAAGTGATGGATCGGGAGGAAACAGCTGCTTACGAAAATGTCAGTGCCAGGTTAATGGAACGGTTACGGCGCAAGGAGATTTTGGACAAAGGTACAGGCGCGGTGCTCGAACGCTTGAAAAAGCATGGCAGTATGCTCCCAATCAGGCGGCAATGGAAGAACTGCTGGCGAAAGGCCGTACAGAACAAACCCTGTTTACGATTGACGGACAAGCATACACCGGAACTATGTTCACGCATTTTGCCTCTTCTCATCCTCAAGCTGTCAAACGGCAGTTGGAAGGATTTATAGCTAAGTCATTGCTGGATTATGAAAGCCGGAATATCGATAAAAAGCATCCGGAAATTCCTTATGCCTTGCGGGAATCTGATGAAAACTATTTGGTGGAAGAGATAACACGTCAGAAAATAGATTTGCCCGCAGCTAATGACCGGGCAGGATTGGCTACCTATTTCAAATTTCATTCATCGGATTATCGGTGGGAGAGTCCCCGGTATAGAGGAGTCGTGCTTCATTGCGTTGATAAAAAGATGGCAAAGCAAGCCAAAAAATGCTGAAGAAAGTGCCGGAAAAAGAGTGGGCGGACAAGCTTCGGCAAACTTTTAATACATCCGGGGAGGAAAAGATACAAGTTGAACAAGGAATTTTTGCCGACGGAGATAATAAATATATAGATAAACTGGTTTTTAAGAAGGGTGATTTTGATCCTTTGATGTCTTATCCTTTTACTATTGTAGTAGGCGAAAAAAATGAAAGGTCCAGATGATTATCGGGAAGTAATTGATCGGGTTCGAAAGGATTATCGAAGCTATCTTGACACGTGCTGGGCGCGGGAATTGAGGGAGTTTGGTAAGGTTGAAATAAACCAAGAGGTTTTAAAAAACAGTTAATAATAACTGATGTAACCGATTATTCACTATCTTCGTACCTTAAATAAGTAGATTTTAGTTGCCGATGCGAATATTAGTCCTCTTACTGATTACCCTTCTTGGTTGTGGAGCGTGCAAGGAGCAGTACGACCACAAAGGCAAGACTGCATTAGTGGAGGTAGATGGTAACTTTTTATATAAAGAAGATTTGATGTCTGTGCTACCGGTCGGATTGTCAAAAGATGATAGTATTCTTTTCGCCGAGCATTATATTCGTAGTTGGGCGGAAGAGATTTTATTGTATGAGAAAGCTGCGAACAATATCCCCGATAATGTGGATGTAGACAAGCTGGTGGAGAATTATCGAAAAGCGTTGATAATGCATACTTATCAGCAGGAGTTGATTAGCCAGAAGCTGACGAATGATATTTCCGAACACGAGATAGCAGAATATTACGGGAAAAACAAAGAACTGTTTAAACTGGAAAGTCCGTTGATTAAGGGATTGTTTATTAAAGTTCCGTTGACAGCACCTCAGTTGAACAATGTTCGCAGATGGTATAAGACTGAGAAACAGGACGCTGTGGAGAGCCTGGAAAAATATAGCTTACAGAATGCAGTGAAGTACGAATACTTCTATGACAAATGGGTGTCCGTGACTGATGTACTGGATATGATTCCATTAAAAGTAGAGGCACCGGAAGAGTACGTAGACAAACACCGTCAGGTAGAATTGAAAGATACGGCTTATTATTTTTCCTGAATGTGAGCGATTATCGCGGAGTTGGTGAGGAGAAACCGTATGAATTTGCCCGTTCGGAAGTGAAAGACTTACTGGTTAATCAGAAACGGGTGAGCTTTATGGAACAGGTAAAGAACGACTTGTATCAGCAGGCAGTAAGTAAGAAGAAGATTATATATAATTATTAAATACAAAGAATGAAGAAGTTTGTGAACTTTAGATTTGTTGTTACCCTTGTCCTGGCAATATTTGCTAATGTGGCAACCTATGCACAAGATAATGTGGTTGATGAAGTAGTTTGGGTAGTAGGTGACGAAGCTATTTTGAAATCAGATGTAGAAGAGGCCCGTATGGATGCCTTGTATAATGGACGCAGATTCGAAGGCGATCCTTATTGTGTAATACCCGAAGAAATCGCTGTGCAGAAATTATTCCTGCATCAGGCAAAGCTGGACAGTATCGAAGTTTCCGAAGCGGAAATCATTCAGCGCGTAGATATGATGACCAATATGTATATTCAGCAGATTGGTTCTAAAGAGAAGATGGAGGAATACTTCAATAAGACTGCCACTCAAATTCGTGAAACGTTGCGCGAAAATGCCCGGGATGGATTGACGGTACAGAAAATGCAGCAGAAGCTGGTAGGAGAAATCAAGGTGACTCCGGCAGAAGTACGCCGCTACTTTAAGGATCTTCCTCAAGACAGTATTCCTTTTATTCCTACTCAGGTAGAAGTGCAGATCATTACTTTGCAACCCAAAATACCCGTTTCGGAAATCGAGGATGTAAAGAGGACACTGCGTGATTATACGGATCGTGTGACAAAAGGAGAAATCGACTTCTCTACATTGGCCCGTTTGTATTCTGAAGATAAGGCTTCTGCTATCAAAGGTGGTGAATGTGGATTTATGGGACGTGGTATGATGGACCCGGCTTATGCGAATGTAGCATTCAGTTTGCAAGACCCGAAGAAAGTTTCCAAGATTGTAGAATCGGAATTTGGTTTCCATATTATCCAGTTGATTGAAAAGCGTGGTGACCGTGTTAATACCCGCCATATCCTGTTGCGTCCGAAAGTCTCGGAAAAAGAACTGACCGAGGCTTGTGCCCGTCTGGATTCTATTGCAGATGATATTCGTGCTAACAAATTCACATTTGATGATGCCGCTGCCGTTATCTCACAAGATAAGGATACCCGCAACAATCACGGTATCATGGTGAACATCAATGAACATTCAGGTATCACTACTTCTAAGTTCCAGATGCAGGATCTTCCTCAAGACGTTGCTAAGGTAGTGGATAAGATGAATGTGGGGGAGATTTCCAAAGCTTTTACAATGATTAATGAGAAAGGAAAGGAAATTTGCGCTATCGTGAAATTGAAAACTAAAATCAACGGTCATAAAGCAACCATTGCGGAAGACTATCAGGATTTGAAGGAAATAGTGATGGATAAGCGTCGGGAAGAGATGTTGCAGAAATGGATTTTGGAACAAACAGAAACATACGTATGTACGTATTGACGAAAACTGGCAGAAGTGTGACTTCAAGTATCCGGGTTGGGTCAAGAATGACTGATATAACCTTGCTTTGACTTTATATGCTGAAAAAGAATAAGAAAAATAAACAACAAGACAGGCATAGATGGCTCCTTATAGGCTTTCTATGCCTGTTTGGTGTATGTCTTGTAGCACAAGTGAGGCCAACGGGACAGAAACCCACGGCAGGGGCTTCGACAAAATCGACTGCGGATACGTCTAAGACGGCTCCCAAAACCAAAACGCCGGCGGGTAATAAGAAACAATCGGACAACAAGAAGCAACCGGAGAATAAAAAGACCAAAGTTTACTTGCTCCATGCTGACGAAGGACAGGCGGATAAGCTGGCACGTCCGGATGTGCAGGTGTTGATTGGTAACGTGAAGTTGCGCCATGACAGTATGTATATGTACTGTGACAGTGCACTGATTTTTGAGAAAACCAACTCCGTAGAAGCCTTCAGCAATGTGCGTATGGAACAGGGAGACACCTTGTTCATTTATGGTGATTATCTTTATTATGACGGAATGACGCAAATTGCGCAACTTCGTGAAAGAAAAATGTGAAGATGATTAACCGGAACACGACCCTGCTGACGGACAGCTTGAACTACGACCGTCTCTACGATCTCGGATATTATTTCGAAGGGGGAACTTTGATGGATGAAGAGAATGTACTGACCTCCGATTGGGGCGAATATAGCCCTGCAACAAAACAGTCGGTATTCAACCATGATGTGAAGTTGGTGAACCCTAAGTTTGTGTTGACTTCCGATACATTAAGGTATAATACGGAAAGCAAAATCGCAGTAATTCTCGGACCTTCCAATATTGTCAGTGATAATAATCATATCTATTCGGAACGAGGCTTTTATAATACAATGACCGAACAGGCAGAACTGTTGGACCGTTCGGTCCTGACCAATCAGGGGAAGAAACTTGTAGGCGACAGTCTGTTCTATGACCGGATCATCGGTTACGGCGAGGCATTCGATAATGTGAAGATGACAGATTCCATTAATAAGAATATGCTGACGGGTGATTATTGTTTCTATAATGAATTGACAGACTCCGCGTTTGCGACGAAACGTGCTGTTGCTATTGACTATTCACAAGGTGACAGTCTTTATATGCATGGCGATACATTGCAGTTGGTGTCCTATAATCTGAATACCGATTCTTTGTACCGGTTGATGAAGGCTTACCATAAAGTACGTATGTATCGTACAGGATGTTCAGGGAGTATGTGACTCACTGGTCTATAATTCGAAGGATTCCTTGTATGACCATGTATACTGACCCTATTCTTTGGAATGAAGGGCAGCAACTACTTGGCGAGCAGATCAAGATTTATATGAATGACAGCACGATTGACTGGGCGCACATTATCAACTCAGGCGTTGACAGTGGAGATGAAAGACTCTATTCACTATAATCAAGTGTCCGGCAAGGAGATGAAAGCCTATTTCGTTAATGGAGATATGCGCCATATTGAAGTGATCGGTAATGTGCTGACAGCTTTTTATCCTGAAGAGAAAGACAGTACGATGACCGGATTTAATTGTCTGGAAGGTAGTATGCTGCATCTTTATATGAAGACAAGAAGATGGAAAAAACTGTTTATGATCCGGTAAATCCAACGGAACGATGTATCCGATGGACCAGATACCGCCTGAGAAGATAAACTGCGTCTTCCTACTTTTGCCTGGTTCGATTATATGTCCGTCCGCTAAATAAAGGACGATATTTTCAACTGGCGCAGCAAGCGTAAGCGGGAGAAACATTGAAGCCGACTACCGACCGGCGACCAAAGACAGAAAAGCGAAACTTAATAAATATGAAGTAGTATGGGAATGTTTAACTCAATGAGAAAAAGCCCCGGGGCTTTAATCATCAATACATTTATGTAGACGAGCGGAAAAGAAAAGCTCGCTAAGATGGAGGAGAAAGCCAAACGCGAGTTGGGTATGCTTCCTCCCAAAGAATTTTCTCCGGAAGATATCCGTGGAAAGTTCGTTCAAGGTACCAAGCATTTAAAACGCAGAAAAGAAAGCGGGCGTAAGCCGATGACTTATGGAGCTTTGTTTGTGGCCATTTTGGTTTTGTTGTATATTCTGCATTACCTGGTGACCGGTGAGTTTACTTTTTAATTACGTAAGTTTATAAGATATATGAGCGATATTATCCGTTTGCTGCCGGATTCCGTTGCCAATCAGATAGCAGCGGGAGAGGTGATTCAGCGTCCTGCATCAGTGATTAAAGAATTGGTGGAGAATGCTATCGACGCAGGTGCTCAGCACGTTGACGTGTTGGTAGTGGATGCAGGAAAGACTTCCATTCAGGTGATTGATGATGGAAAAGGTATGTCGGAAACAGATGCACGTTTGTCTTTTGAGCGCCATGCGACTTCTAAAATTCGTGAAGCTGCTGATTTGTTTGCTTTGCATACCATGGGATTTCGTGGAGAGGCTTTGGCTTCTATTGCTGCTGTGGCTCAGGTGGAGCTTCGTACTCGTATGGAAGGGGAGGAATTGGGAACGATGTTGACGATATCCGGCTCCAAGGTAGAGGGACAGGAGGCGGTTTCTTGCCCGAAAGGCAGTAGCTTCAGTGTGAAGAATTTATTCTTTAATGTGCCGGCGCGTCGTAAGTTCCTGAAGTCGAACCAGACGGAGCTGAGTAATATATTGACGGAGTTTGAACGGATTGTATTGGTTAATCCGGAGGTGTCTTTCACTTTGCATCATAATGGGGCGGAACTGTTCAATCTTCCTGCACTTCAGTTGCGCCAGCGTATCATGGGAGTTTTCGGAAAGAAAATAAATCAGGAGTTGTTATCGCTGGATGTAGATACTACAATGGTCCGTGTTTCCGGGTTTGTAGGAAAACCTGAAACAGCCCGTAAGAAAGGAGCACGCCAATATTTCTTTGTAAACGGGCGATATATGCGCCATCCTTATTTTCATAAGGCTATCATGGATGCATACGAGCAGTTGGTTCCCGTGGGTGAGCAAGTGTCTTATTTCATTTATTTTGAGGTGGATCCTGCTAATATTGATGTGAACATACATCCTACTAAAACAGAGATAAAGTTTGAGAACGAGCAAGCCATCTGGCAGATACTTTCAGCATCCGTTAAAGGAATCGTTGGGTAAGTTCAGTGCTATCCTTCCATTGATTTTGATACGGAGGGAATGCCGGATATTCCGGCATTTGAGGAGAAAATATCTTCCGAACCTCCGAAGATACATTATAATACAGATTATAGTCCGTTTAAAGTTTCTGCCGGTGGCGGTGGTGGCGGATCGTACAGCCGTTCGAAAGTGGAATGGGAGGATTTGTACGGAGGGCTGACAAAAGCCAGTAAGATGAATAATCCGCAGCCGGAACCCGAAATGGATTGGGAAGACTCTTCTATTGGAGGCGAACCGGCCTTCGTGGAAGAAAAAGATGGAGACGGTCACCTCTGCCGCTTCTTCTACTTTGTATGCCAGTGAACCGGTGATGGAAAAAAGGAAATCAGCATTTGCAGTTTAAAGGGCGGTTTATTTTGACTTCAGTTAAATCGGGTCTGATGCTAATCGATCAACACCGGGCACACATACGGGTGCTTTTTGATCGCTATATGGTACAGATTCAACAGAAACAGGGAGTATCTCAGGGCGTTCTCTTCCCGGAAATATTACAATTACCGGCTTCAGAAGCTGCTGTTCTTCAAAGCATTATGGATGATTTGTCGGCAGTCGGCTTCGATTTGAGCAAGCCGGGAGGCGGTAGCTATGCCATCGACGGCATACCTTCGGGTATTGAAGGACTGAATCCGGTCGAACTGGTGCGTAATATGGTGCATACGGCTATGGAAAAAGGGAATGACGTCAAGGAAGAAATCCAAAGTATTCTGGCATTAACATTGGCTCGCGCGGCGGCTACTGTTTACGGACAGGTGTTGAGTAATGAAGAAATGGTAAGCCTTGTAGACAACCTTTTTTGCCTGTCCCTCACCGAATTACACCCCTGATGGGAAAACAGTCTTGACTACCATAAAGGAAGAGGACATCGAAAAATTATTCAAATAAAACAAATAAAATTCATCATTTTATAAAACCTTTTTAGTTCAGTTCGTGTTATTTAAATAGTTCAACAAAGAAAAAAGATTATAATAACCACTTAACTATTAGGTATATGAAAAAAGATTCTAATGTTGCTGGCTTTTGCCGGCGTTGCGTCTGCCGCTTCTGCGCAGCAGAACCGTGACTGTAACTGAATACGAAGTGATTCAGGTACAAGATAAATATCAAGTAATAACTAATCCATTCTGGAGTAACTGGTTCTTCTCAGTAGGAGGCGGCGCACAAGTATTGTATGGTAATAATGACCATATCGGAAAGTTCAGAGATCGTGTTGCTCCCACATTTAACGTGTCTGTTGGTAAATGGGTAACTCCGGGATTCGGATTGCGTTTGCAGTACAGCGGATTACAAGCCAAAGGATTCACTACCAGCGAAACTGCTAATTATATAGTGGGTGGTCCGAGAGAAGATGGTTCTTACAAACAAAGATGGGACTACATGAACTTGCATGGTGATTTGATGATTAACCTGAATGCACTTTTCGGTGGATACAATCCGAACCGTGTATATGAAATTATCCCTTATATAGGTGCCGGTTGGGCTCATGCTTATTCTCGTCCTCACACTAACTCCGCTACTTTCAATGCAGGTATTATCAATCGTTTCCGTTTGTCAAATGCTGTTGATTTAAATCTTGAGTTGAGTGCAACTGGTCTGGAAGGTAAGTTTGACGGTGAACATGGAGGTAAACCCGATTATGATGGTATTTTAGGTGCTACCATCGGGGTGACTTATTATTTCCCGACTCGCGGATTCCAACGTCCGGTACCACAGATTATCTCTGAACTTGAATTGAACCAGATGCGTAATCAGATGAATGCAATGGCTGCAGCTAATATGCAATTGCAACAACAGTTGGCAAATGCACAGCAGCCGGTTGAAGTAGAAGATACTGAAGAAGTAGTTATAACAGATACTAATATCGCTCCACGTACTGTATTCTTCAAGATCGGTTCGGATAAATTGTCTCCGCAGGAAGAAATGAACTTGTCATATCTTGCCAACCGGATTAAAGAATTTCCGGGTACTACATACACAATCAACGGATATGCAGACTCTGCAACAGGTACTCCGGCTTTCAACCAGAAGTTGAGTTTGGAACGTGCACAAGTTGTTAAAGACCTGCTGGTTAAGAAGTATGGAATCCCGGCTGATAGATTGAAAGTTGCAGCCGGTGGTGGTGTCGACAAGTTCGGTCAACCGATTCTGAACCGTGTTGTATTGGTAGAATCTGAAAAATAAAAGAATAACTTGACTATAAAAAGTCGGTAGTTTCTTCAACTCCCTTCCTGCGGGAAGGGTGGCTGAAAGCTGGGGTGGTAGGTAAATACACAATGTTGGCAATAATCAATTTGTGTATTTACTTACCACTTCTTGTGTATTTACCTACCACCTCCCCCTGCGGGTACTCCTCCTTCCCGAAGGAGGAGAGTTCGGATACTATCGACTTTCAGTTATCCTCGATTTTGGGATACTGCGGTTTTTTAGTCGCTCTCTTTTGTTGTTCTCCTTTCGGCTCCACGCTTAATGCTGCTGGCGGACAAGGATATTTTTTAGTTTTCCTTTGAATCCGTTGCGTGAATCACCTATTTGTTGCAGCGGGAAGATCAGTGTTTCCTGATAAGTCATGTGTTCCATGCGGTCGTATTCCTTCCGGTAAACTTGCATGGTGCGTCCTTCGAGCCGTTCCTGCAATGCACCGTTTATATAAAGTGAAGTACCTTTGTAGTCACCTTCGATGCGGATCGTAGTCCATTGATCGGCCGGCAGGCGGTAGGAATTGAAAACAAAGGTGTAACCGTCGCGTGAGAAAGCGATTCGGCGGGTATTCTCCCAGTTGGTGTATACTACCGAGTGCGGACCTTGGAAGAGAATGCTGCTGATAGGATTCGTCTTCTCCGGACAGAGCTGGAACTCCACACTATAAGGATAACCCACTTCCTGCAAAGGAGTACTGACGGCCTCTTTCCCATTAAAAGAAAGTTCTTTTCCTGCTTCGGTCAGTGCAGTTTCTGCCGGGACTTTGCCCAACAGGTTAATTCCCGGAGCTTCGGGAGTTGTTTTGCACAGCTTTGCAAATGCTTCGTAGGTGACATTCTTGTTTTCCCCTTTCCACAGCTTCTCGGCGAGCACCTGCATGGCGGGGAAACTGCGCAAGTGTACGTCCTGTTCGGATATCCCGTTTCCACACTTGTCGTTCCACACGGCAAACATACCGCCCAATACGCCGGGAGTACCTTCGGGAAGTGTCTGTTTCCTGTTCATTATCCACGGCGACCATTTCTCATAAATCCACTGGTGATCGAGGAAATCCCGGTAGTAACCTGCTGCCGGAACGATATAGAGATAAGTGTCACAAGTGTTAATCAACTTGTACCCGTCTTGCAGGAAACAACAGGATCCACCCAGTCATACCCGACCACGCGTTGACCGTGACACCTTCCGCTTTTACGGGAGTCTTGCCGGGAAGCCATTTCAGTCCGCCCCACATACGTACATTTTTGCCGTATTTCTCAACAAATTTCAGATAACGGTCTGTGAAGTAGCGGTATTGTTCGGCTTCTTTCTTGTTGTATTCGTCGGTACCGATGTGCAGGTCTCCGATAAATACGGGATTGTCGCCGACAGATATTCGTCCAGCAGGCTGTCGACGAATTGATAAGTTTCTTTTTTGTAAAGGTCCAGATGATCCATGCCATACTTCCGACTTGCTATTTCGGGTTTGTAGTGGGCGAAGGCGAGTGAGTGGGCGGGAATATCAATTTCGGGAATGATACGCACACCGTATTCCAATCCCATACGTTGCAAGTCGATAAATTCCTGTTTGCTGTATGAACCGTCTTTGGCTGTCAGTCCCGGAAAGCGTTCGCTTTCCAGTCGGAATGCGGCGTAGGTGCGGTTCCAGTCATCGCCGAAGAACTGCGGAAAACCGTTGTCGTTCAAGTGAATCTGAAATTCGTTCATCTTGTAGAAGGAAAGTATCTTTACGTATTGTTTCAGATAATCCATTGTAAAGAATTTGCGGGCCACATCCAGCATAAAGCCGCGGTTCGGGAAAAGCGGATAATCCCGTGCCGTCCCTTTGGGGAGCTTTCCTTGTTCGTTGTGGAGTATCTGCAATAGGGTACGTGTTCCCCAGAATACGCCCTGACCGGTGGGGGCGGCGATACCGGCATAGCGGTTTACGGTTAACGTATATCCTTCTTCACCAAGTTCCTTGTCCGGTTTCGACAGTGAGAGGCAGATGTCTTTCCCGGCTGGCTTTCCGGTTTTGATGACATAGTTCCAGCCAAACAGTTCTTTTAAGTCTTGCGCCAGGATTTGTGCGGTAGGCGAGAGCGTCGCTTCATCCGCAGGCGAGAGCACGATTGAACCTTCGGCGGGCAGAGCCAGTTCGCCTTTTCCTCCTTTCCATTGTTGAAGGGCAGGGATCACTTGCGGGCAAGGCTCTTGGGCGGTGGCAAACACGCATACCATTAACAGGCAGCATACGATGATGAGGGGGCTTTTCATAATTAATAAGTCTGTATTAAGATTAATAAATTTCTATGTTTATAAAGTGGGAGCAGGCGTCAGCCGCTTTCTGCGTAACCGCCTGTCGCAATCCCATTATTTCACCGGCTGATAATCTGCGGGCTTTCCGTAAAATCCCGGCGCCGGTACGTATATCGGCTGACTGGGTATGCCGATGTTCAGCAACTTGCCTTTCGTGCGGAGGCGGCGGATGTGAATCATGGCTGTTGAGCGAACCATACCCGTTATATCTTGAAAATCCGAACGTTGCATGATCTGATGATCGGTGAAATATTTTCTCAACCGGCTGTCGATATCCGTCTCCGAAAGTTTGGGAGAGTGGATAATTCTTTTTCATCTGTTTGATTTTTATATGGCCGACGGAGTTTTTCAGTTTTTTTTGGTCTGAACGGAACTGTATGCCTTTCAACTTTACTTTCGTATTCCGGCGGGGAGTATCGGCGGCGATTTCTTCGGTGGCGGTTAGTGTCGGATAAAAATAACCGATACCGTCCAGGTGCACTTGCCTTCCTTCGCACAGTTCTTCACCCATAACTTGTGATAGTGCGTCCAGCACTGCCGTTACATCCACCTCGTTCAGCGTACACCGGGATTGGATCCTGCTGCGGAGGTCTTTCGTGTCTATCTGTCCGTTGGCGATGATGCGCGGATGAAATCTTTTTCTCCTCTGGTTTGTCCGGTGATACCGGATTCTCGTACCAGTCAAATGATATGGCCATAGTTCCTTTTGTTTATATAAGTAGTTCTGATTCGTATTTCCTATACTTCCTTCCGATTAATCCGGCTTCATCTTCATCGGCTAATTTCTATTGGCCTGTCGGCTAACCTTTATTGGCTGACAGGCTGACAGTGACTAGCGTAACAGCTAGCATAGGTTAGCTGTTATTGTTCCTTATGGCAAAAGTTACTACATAAAGGCTTGCTAACCTAATTTTAAAGGCTTTATTTCGGACGCGTCATTGGTGAACGGAAAGCTGTCGGTGGGTAGAGAGGAAATAAACAAAGGTTCGCAAACCTGTGTGCTACCGGTTTGCGAACCTTCGATTATCGGTTTCGGGTATTGCCAATACAGGCATTCCCGTTATGTGAGTACTTCTTTAGCTGAATATTGGCAGAGATACTTTTAGATTAGGATATCTGTCGCCCAGTTGTTTAAGGAAATCGTTGCCGATCACGATAGCTTGTACCGTTTCCTGCGGGTCGGTAGGGATTTCCGGTATATTGGTAAAGATCAGGCAGGAGTAGATGATGAGCCGATAGGCTTGTCATCGGTCTGCAAAGACAGTTTGTATGCTTTTACATTGTTTCCCCGGGCTTGGGCCTGTGCTTTTACTTGTCCTTCCATTGGGATTTCGGTAAGTCTGGAGTTTTCGAGGCGGGATTGGTTGAACACAAGATGCCGGTCGATTTCCCCTTCTGTGTCCGTATCGAATAAATGAAGGCTGTTTCCGCTGAGAACGAGGTATTTGGGAGTTTGCACGGTGTTGAAACGCACGGTTCCCAAGGTAGCCATTCCTTTCAGTTTATCTTTAACCCCGTCTTTAAGGGCGGATCCCACGCCATATTCGGTGCTGGCATAATTGAAAGCGTCAATCTTTTCTTGCTTCATTTCTTCTTGGAGGAAAGGCAGTTCGGAAGTGAGTACGCTGTTTTTATATCGTTCGGCATTTGCAAATTCCGCTTTGAAATCAGTGTTGTTTACTACTTGTGCTTGTTGCGAGTTTTTGTTCTTTACATAATACCAGTACCCTGCATAGAGAACGATGAAAATAATCGGAATAAGTGTGTAAATTGACATAGCTTATCTGTTTTTTAATGTGATTAATTAGGTTTGTTTTATACTTCTACCGGTTCTGTTTTCTTTTTCTTACTTGGGATGAATCCCCAGATGATAAGGGCAATGATGATAAGTCCTACTATCTTGCCGCCATATCGAGAGTAGAAACCGACTTTATTCAGCTTTTCACCGTCCAGGTTATTCTCTTTCAGAATGGCGGAGAGTTGTTCTTCCGTCAGTTCATAATAAGTGTCTTCTTTTTTTCGCAATATCCTACGAGGCGGGGCTCCTGCTCGATATAGAGAGGAAGGATGTAAGCGATGTTGAACTCCTGATGAATGGTCCCCAGATCAATGTAGTTGCCGTTGTCTGTCTTATATTCTTCGGTGTCGGGCAGGTCTGCTACTTTGTTTAAGACTTCACGATCGCCGAAAGGAATTTTTACACCACGCGCGGATACCGTTTGACAAGAGAGGAAAAGGAGAGCGCCGAATGCAAAGAAAAGGGTTAGATGTTTCATGTTTTTCTTTTTTGAGTTTATGAATAATGAAATTGTTGATTAATATTGCCGTAAAAGTAGAGAAAAAAATAGAAAAAAAGCAAACGATCGTTTGCTTTTTGGGAAAAATGATTTTTCTGTCCGGCTTTTTTCTGTTTCAGATACGTTAAAGATGAGGGGAAAGAACGTAATAAGTTCATGAGCAGGCTTTATTTTTATTGAATACACACGGCAAATCTGATATTTTTATGTAGATGTTTTATTTCATCTTTTTGCTTCCGGTATTCTCCATACTCCGGTCGGAAGTGGGGAAGTTGAGCAGAGCATTGGTCTTTGTTATCATTACAAATTATTCTCGGACTGATACTGCTGATACTTTCCTTCCTCTATCAGAAGTTGAAAGGAGTATTCTTTAAAAATGATGAAGCCGAAACGGACTAATCTTCGTTGTACTTATAACAATGATGATAAAGGCTGCCTGCTCTTTTTATAGAACGGCAGCCTTTACTTATTAATTGGCCTATCTGTTGACGACTTATTCTTGTGAGAAACGTTTTACCTGTTCTTCGATTAACTCCTTGTCATCGAAATAGTTAATCTTCATAGCCTTCTTGACATCTGCCAAAGTTTCGGCGGCGGCAGCTCTGGCTACTTCACATCCTTTTTGCAACATCTCGTAAACGGCAGGAATGTCTTTGCTGAATTCTTTGCGACGGTTACGGATAGGTTCCAGTGTCTCTTGCATGATAGCGTTCAGGAAACGTTTCACTTTCACGTCTCCCAGTCCACCGCGTTGGTAGTGTGCTTTCAGTTCAGCGAGATTCGGGTAATCCGGCAGATAACGTTCAAAATGTTCCGGACGGCAGAATGCGTCGAGGTATGTGAAGACGGTATTACCTTCAATCTTTCCCGGATCCTGCACGCGGAGGTGTCCCGGATCGGTATACATACTCATGATCTTCTTCTGGATTTCTTCCGGTTCTTCGGACAGATAGATACAGTTGCCGAGTGATTTGCTCATCTTAGCCTTTCCATCCGTACCCGGCAGACGCAGACAAGCCGCATTGTCCGGCAACAGGATTTCGGGTTCTACCAATGTCTCGCCATAGATATAGTTGAAACGGCGGACTATTTCGCGTGCCTGTTCGAGCATCGGTTCCTGGTCTTCGCCTACGGGGACAGTCGTTGCACGGAATGCAGTGATGTCCGCAGCCTGACTGATAGGATAAGTGAAGAACCCTACCGGGATGCTGGTTTCAAAATTACGCATCTGGATTTCGGTTTTCACTGTCGGGTTACGTTGCAGGCGGGATACGCTTACAAGGTCCATATAGTAGAAGCTAAGTTCGCATAGCTCCGGTATCTGCGACTGGATGAAGATAGTAGCTTTGGAAGGGTCGATTCCGCATGCCAGATAGTCAAGAGCAACCTCGATAACATTCTGACGTACCTTCTCCGGGTTGTCTATATTGTCTGTCAATGCCTGCGAATCGGCAATGAAGATAAACATCTTACTATAATCACCCGCGTCCTTGCAGGTCAACTCTGCGTTTCAGTGAACCTACGTAATGACCGATATGGAGTCTTCCGGTAGGACGGTCACCAGTCAGTATGATTTTCTCTTTTCCCATTGTTATTACCTTATTATAATAGATTGAGCGGCAAAGATACAGATAAAAACTGAAAGATGTATCAAAATGGGGGCACTTCACTGTAAAAAAGTGAACGTTTCTTTTTGTCATGTGCAAAATATGTCGTTACTTTGCACAAATTTTGAAATCGACAATGAATCAACAGGAAATCAGAAGCAAGTATTATCTCCATTCGGATGTTTTTCACCCGGAAACGGCAGGCTTCTTCTCTTTTTTTCTCCAAAAACGATATTTTAGTTCTTTGGTAATGCGTTAATCCTTTTTTGAGGGTAACGCATTTTTTTTATGGATGAACTTAGAAACAACAACTTATTATAACAACAAAAGAAATGGAAAAGGAAATCAAGAAAGTTCTCGTTTTGGGTTCTGGAGCACTCAAAATCGGACAAGCCGGAGAATTTGACTACTCAGGCTCACAAGCACTGAAAGCTTTTGAAAGAAGAAGGTATCAGCTCAGTATTGGTAAACCCGAACATCGCAACCATTCAGACTTCTGAAGGAATTGCAGATAAAGTGTATTTCCTTCCCGTAACTACTTATTTTGTAGAAGAAATTATCAAGAAAGAACGCCCCGACGGTATCCTGCTGGCTTTCGGCGGACAGACTGCATTGAACTGCGGTGCCGAGCTGTACACACAAGGTATTCTTGATAAGTATGGAGTGAAAGTACTCGGTACATCGGTAGAAGCTATCATGTACACAGAAGACCGCGACCTGTTCGTGAAGAAGCTGGACGAGATCAATATGAAGACTCCGGTGAGCCAGGCTGTAGAAAGCATGGAAGACGCGATCGCTGCTGCACGTAAGATCGGTTATCCGGTAATGGTACGTTCGGCTTATGCATTGGGTGGGCTTGGTAGCGGTATCTGCGCCAACGAAGAAGAATTCCTGAAACTGGCCGAAAGTTCTTTCGCGTTCTCCAAGCAGATCCTGGTGGAAGAATCCCTGAAAGGTTGGAAAGAAATCGAGTTTGAAGTTATTCGTGATGCCAACGACCACTGTTTCACCGTTGCCAGCATGGAAAACTTCGACCCGCTGGGTATCCACACCGGTGAATCTATCGTTGTAGCTCCTACTTGCTCTTTCGACGACAAAGAACTGAAGCTGTTGCAGGAATTGTCTACGAAGTGCATCCGTCACTTGGGCATCGTAGGTGAATGTAACATCCAGTATGCGTTCAACTCAGATACGGATGATTATCGTGTGATCGAAGTAAACGCTCGTCTGAGCCGTTCTTCCGCACTGGCATCCAAGGCTACCGGTTATCCGCTGGCATTCGTAGCCGCTAAGATCGCGTCGGTTTACTCACTCGACCAGATTGGCGAAATGGGTACTCCGAACTCTGCTTATCTTGCTCCGCAACTCGATTACTATATCTGTAAGATTCCTCGCTGGGACTTGACGAAGTTTGCCGGTGTTTCCCGTGAAATCGGTTCAAGCATGAAGTCGGTAGGTGAAATCATGTCTATCGGTCGCTCTTTCGAGGAAATCATCCAGAAAGGTCTTCGTATGATCGGTCAGGGTCATGCATGGTTTCGTAGGTAATGACGAACTGCACTTTGATGATCTTGATAAAGAGCTTTCTCGCCCGACAGACTTGCGTGTTTTCGCTATCGCACAAGCAATGGAAGAAGGTTATACCATCGAACGTATTCATGACCTGACAAAGATTGACCCATGGTTCCTTGGCAAACTGAAAATATCGTAGACTACAAAGCGAAACTGTCTACCTATAATAAGGTAGAAGATATACCTGCCGATGTACTGCGTGAAGCGAAAGTGCTCGGTTTCTCCGACTTCCAGATCGCCCGTTTCGTACTGAATCCAACCGGAAACATGGAGAAAGAAAACCTGGCAGTGCGTGCTCATCGTAAATCTATGGGTATCCTCCCGGCTGTAAAACGTATTAATACAGTTGCTTCCGAACATCCGGAACTGACTAACTATCTGTATATGACTTATGCAGTGGAAGGTTACGATGTAAACTATTATAAGAATGAAAAATCAGTAGTCGTACTGGGGTCGGGTGCTTACCGTATCGGTAGCTCTGTAGAATTTGACTGGTGTTCGGTAAATGCCGTTCAGACAGCCCGCAAATTGGGTTACAAATCTATCATGATTAACTACAACCCTGAAACGGTTTCTACTGACTATGATATGTGCGACCGTCTGTACTTCGACGAGCTTTCGTTCGAACGTGTACTCGACGTAATCGATCTGGAACAACCTCGCGGTGTGATTGTCTCTGTAGGTGGACAGATTCCGAACAACCTGGCTATGAAACTTTACCGCCAGTCGGTTCCTGTATTGGGTACTTCTCCGATCTCTATCGACCGTGCTGAAAACCGTAACAAGTTCTCTGCTATGCTTGACCAACTGGGTATCGACCAGCCGGCATGGATGGAACTTACCAGTCTCGAAGAAGTGAAGGGATTTGTAGAAAAAGTAGGCTACCCGGTATTGGTTCGTCCTTCATACGTCCTTTCGGGAGCAGCAATGAATGTTTGCTATGACGATGAAGAATTGGAAAAACTTCCTGAAGATGGCTGCCGAAGTTTCTAAAGAATACCCGGTAGTTGTTTCTCAGTTCCTTGAAAATACAAAAGAGATTGAATTTGATGCTGTTGCTCAGAACGGTGAAGTGGTAGAATACGCTATCTCCGAACACGTAGAGTTTGCCGGTGTTCACTCCGGTGACGCTACACTGGTATTCCCGGCACAGAAGATTTACTTTGCAACGGCACGCCGTATCAAGAAAATCAGCCGTCAGATTGCTAAAGAACTTAATATCTCCGGTCCGTTCAATATCCAGTTCCTGGCTCGTAACAACGAAGTGAAAAAGTAATCGAATGTAACTTGCGTGCTTCTCGTAGTTTCCCGTTTGTTTCTAAAGTACTGAAACGTAACTTCATCGAAACAGCTACCCGCATCAATGCTGGATGCTCCGTACTCACGTCCGGATAAATCTGCATTTGATATCGACTGGATTGGTGTAAAAGCATCTCAGTTCTCTTTCTCTCGTCTGCACAAGGCTGACCCGGTATTGGGTGTGGATATGTCTTCTACAGGTGAAGTTGGATGTATCGGTGATGACTTTTCGGAAGCATTGATGAACTCTATGATTGCTACCGGTTTCAAGATTCCTGAAAAAGAGCAGTGATGTTCTCGTCGGGTGCAACCAAGTCTAAAGTAGATTTGCTGGAAGCCAGCCGTATGTTGGCAACTAAGGGATATCAGATTTATGCTACTGCCGGAACTGCTGCATTCCTGAATGCTCATGGAGTAGACGCGACTCCGGTTTACTGGCCGGATGAGAAACCAGGTGCAGAGAATAATGTCATGAAGATGATTGCCGAACATAAATTCGACCTGATAGTCAACATTCCGAAGAATCATAGCAAACGTGAATTAACGAATGGCTATCGTATCCGTCGTGGTGCAATCGACCACAATATTCCTTTGATTACCAATGCTCGTCTGGCAAGTGCCTTCATCGAAGCATTCTGCGAAATGAGCGAAAAGGGTGACATTCAGATCAAGAGCTGGCAGGATTATAAATAAAGGAACTTCTGCGGAGTTTCTCTTTTAATATAGTTATGGGTTGTTTCTATTTAGATGTTTTAATAAATGATTAAAGTTAATTATTGGCTGAATTTAGGGATAATCTGTCTATTAGCCAGCAAGAGAAGCGATTTATGTTTTATTTTTTGTTTCTTGAAAAGATAAAATCAGATAAAACAATGTTAGTACTTCTATCTTGTGCCAAGACTATGAGTGAGACTTCAAAGGTGAAAGTACCTTTGAAGACAGTTCCACGATTTCAAAAAAAGAAGCTTCCGGGATTGCTTTGCAGATGTCACAGTTTTTCGGTGGATGAACTGGAACGCCTGTTGCGTGTGAATGCTAAAATAGCTGTGGAAAATTACAAGCGTTATCAGGCTTTTCATGCAGAAGACACATCGGAACTGCCCGCTTTGCTTGGCTTATACCGGAATTGTATTCAAGCGGCTGAATGCAAAAGATTTCTCGAAAGAAGAATTTGAATATGCGCAGGAACATCTGCGGTTGACTTCTTTTTGTTATGGGTTGTTAAGGCCTTTAGATGTCATTCGTTCCTACCGCTTGGAAGGAGATGTAGTGTTGCCGGAACCGGGTAATCAGACCATGTTCTCTTATTGGAAATCCCGTCTGACGGATGTGTTCATTGAAGACATCAAAGAAAGCCGGCGGCATACTTTGCAATTTGGCCAGTGACGAGATGAAAAGGTTTGATTGGAAGCGGGTGGAAAAAGAGGTGCATGTCATCACTCCCGAATTTCAAGTATGGAAGAATGGAAAATTGGCTTCGATAGTGATATATATCAAAATGTCCCGTGGTGAAATGACACGGTTCATTCTGAAGAATAGAATCGAAAATCCGGAGGGTTTGAAAAAGCTTCTCCTGGGAAGGATTCGAATTTAACGAATCTCTTTCGGATGAAAAGAAAGTTTGTATTTACTAACGGCAAAGAAATATAAGGTATGACGGAAGTTGAGAAGATGCGTAGTAGCCAGTTGGCTGATATGTCTGCACCGGAGTTGCAGGTAAACGTTTTGAACATGCCAAAAACTATTGGCACGTATGCGGGGAATGAGTACGTACGATGAGGGTTATAGAGAATTATTGGATAAGTTGGTACCGGGGATTCCTGAAACTTCCATTATATGCCCGCCTTTCCATTGCGATCACGGAGACGGAATCAAGTTGGGTGAACATGTATTTGTCAATGCCAATTGTACTTTTCTTGGATGGAGGATATATTACAATTGGTACTCATACACTGGTCGGTCCTTGTGTGCAGATTTATACGCCTCATCATCCGATGGATTATCAGGAAAGAAGAGGCTCTAAGGAATATGCTTATCCGGTGACGATTGGCGAAGACTGCTGGATTGGTGGCGGCGCTATTATCTGTCCCGGTGTGACGATTGGTAATCGTTGTGTGATAGGAGCGGGGAGTGTTGTGACGAAAGATATTCCCGACGACAGTGTTGCAGTCGGGAATCCGGCACGGGTGATTCGTAAATAAGTTGCTTTATCTGGTAGACAGACTGGACGAAGTGAAAGTTGTGAGAAAAAAAACTTTTTTGTATTATTTGTTGATAATCAGAGCTTTTCTTTATTGCGCAAAAACTTTCTTGAAAAATAATACATGAAATGTTTGCAGAATTCAAAAAATGCCGTACCTTTGCATCGCTTTTGAAACGGAAGTGTACGGGCGTTTAGCTCAGCTGGTTCAGAGCATCTGCCTTACAAGCAGAGGGTCGGCGGTTCGAATCCGTCAACGCCCACACAAAAACGAAACACTTCCGGCTCATTAACAAGGGGCGTTTAGCTCAGCTGGTTCAGAGCATCTGCCTTTAACAAGCAGAGGGTCGGTTCGAATAAGAATAAGCAAGTATCTGAAATCAGATTGAGTTACACCTGTTAGCTATTCATTTTTTTGAAGTCAAGTCAAAAAACTTAAAAGTTTATGAATGGTTTTTCATGATGGTGATGTAAACAGACTGAGATGTAAACCGGAAAATGACACATGAATGCTTCAATTTCAGTGGTTTACAAATCCAAACACTTTTCTAATGGTGGAGAGCCCATTAATGCTTCAAATCACTAAAGATAAAAAAGAGAAAAATATCAGAGTCTTGGTATTTCTGTGAATCCCAAACATTGGAACTTTTTTGAAGGGTGAACCTAAGCCTAAGTGTCCTAATCGTGATTATATTCTGAAAATTATTTTAGCTAAGAAAAAGAAGAATTGCAAAAGAAAGGGTACTGGAGTTTAATAGCAGGGCAAAGAGAATATTCTGTTTATTCTTTAAAGCGAGACCGAAAAAGAACCCAGCACATGACTGGGGAGTTTTATTTGGCTTTGATAGACAATTTGAGAGAAATGGTAAACTTGGCGTAATAGACGTGCTTATAAAGGCTCGCATAACTCTTTTAAATTCGTTTATTTAAACATAATCTTGATATTTGTTTTGAGGATATAACGCAAGGTTGGCTTTTTGAATTATGAAGAAAGTTGGTTGCGTGCGAAAGGCAACAAAGTGGAGACAACTATAGTCAAATTGCAGTTTTTCATGCTTTGCGAAGTGTGTATAATAAAAGCTATAAAAAAGAAAATGTGGGAAAGGGCGTATTATCCGTTTGAAGATTTTCATAATAATAAGTTTAATGTTCATGCAGATAAAAGGCTATTTCGAAAATGATTATTTTGAAGATTATCTCTGCTGATTTAACGGAAGAGTGAATATGTAAAGTTCAGCCGAATATTTTGTCTTTAGTTGTTTGTGTGTGGTGGAATAAACTTCTGTGATGTGGCTGGTTTAACAAAGGATATTAGTCGTGATTGTTCTTATGTCAGACAAAAAACGGGAAACAGATAAATCTGTGCCTTTACGAAAATGCCAGCGCGATATTGATAAATATTATAAGGGTGGTAAAGGTTTTTTTTTCCTATTTTAGATTGTTACTCGACATATAACTTTGCTACGCAAAGGGAAAAATAGGCTGCGCCAAAGTTTTGGGGCAAGTTGATAAGTCTTTGGAAAATTGTCCTTAAATTCGCGAAGGTGATGTGAATTTAACGACTTATGTTGCCCTTATTGACCTTTTTGAAAACGTTCGGTTGTGCCAACATCTATTATTTGTGAATCTTTTTGGGACATAGCTCCGAAATCTGGTGACACAGATTATTGGATAGTTTTGAAAAATGAGCAGATAGATGAAGCAATGAAGAATCTTCTTTGAAATAAAATGTCCTTTCATTTCTTTTATGGTGAAGCGGCATTTTTTATCTTTACAGCATAATTATTACGATATGCCAATTCAGAAATTCACACTTTACCAAAATGTGAAAGAGGAATACGAACTTTTAGAGTATGTTTCTCTACTTACTGAAGATATATACACCGGATTTTGATTTTGACGAGGAAAGTCAACAAAACGTATGAACTTCCTTCGTCTGCACCAGGAGATATTTAAGGTACGATATAATAACGGACTTCTCAAAAATTCCATTTACTTATTCATCTTATGTAAAGAGTAGCAAAGATTGTTTCTTTGTTACATCAATACAACTTGATTGCGATAAATTTTGGTATCTACTTCTATTTGTACATGATTATTGTCGTGGGCAGTTTGCCAATGGGTGGGAGTGTTCATTAAGTCCACTAGAAGAACTGCAAATCTTTTCTGATTCAATCCTTGAAGTTTATAGTAAAAAAAACACCAATGGATACTGTATTTGATGTGCCCGTTGAACTGACATTGAAGATAGGGGGAAGAAGGTGATAACGATGCAAAATAACCGTACTATTTCATATTAGCGTCATTTATTGCCATGAACGGCTTGATACTGTTGAATGTAATAGTCGACTGACAACCCCTAGTCATATTTCCCCAAGTAAAAATGTTAGCTTTTCTTCTGCCATTGTGGCATATTTCTTTGCTAATATGATAATTCGCTTTCTTGATTCCCGGAAAAATATAGTAGTAGCAAAAAAGAGGGAAAAAAAAGACCAAAGGAATATCAGATAAAAGAGAAGCGATTAATATCTAATCTTATATACTATACCGGAATACTCGTAAATAAAAGTCTATTAGATAGTTGTGATTATATAAAAGTCATTTTGAGGCGATATAAAGATACTCCAATAAATACATTTAATAGCATTTATATGTGATATAGTATTCATTTTATTTTAGACCGATAAAAGGGGACAGAAATCGTATTTTTTTTGTTCCCTTTTTTGTAACATGAAACATATCCTTTGCAGCTTTATCGGTGTAAGCGCAAAACTGATGTGCACTAAGTGATGCCTTGCCTGAATGCCCGAACAGAACAGAAGGCGGAATAAAAATAATAAACAATGAAAAATTTTTTGAAATTAAACTACAAACTGAAAACGGGTGAATAATAATGCAGTAGTGGATAGCAACGCAGTGGAACGTCTTGCTAATGCATGGGCTGGAAATGCTAAGCTGAAAGTGCGTTTTAAGACAGTTGCTGGCAAGGCACAGGTTCGAATCATGGCAGATTTCGGGAATAGAAAAGAGGAAATAACAACATGGGCTGACGAAGCATTACTCGAAATTGTGGTGAACGCTTTGAACGGAAAAATGAAGGTGGATGAGTATCTAATGACAGAACATCTCGCATTGGAGATTGAAGCACTGGAAACGGAAATGTTCAAGCAAGATGCTCTTTCAGGTAGAAAGTTGATTTTTCTTAAGGATTTTGTAACAGAAGATGCAAGCTACCTGCATGTTGTATCCAAGTTTTTCTCGAGGGGAAGTGAACTACTATGTGAAGCGTACTGACGAGATTGAACAATTCCTTGCAGAGAATAATCTTGTAACCTTCAAGTTGATTGCCTAATAATGTTGAATCCAATGGGAGAGTTTATTCTCTCCCTTTCCTAATTCTTTTTATATGAAAATAAATTTCCGGTTACCATACGACAATGAGGCGGCTCATTCGCAAATAAAACTTATGATGAAATGTCGTTTACGAATCAATATCGAATTTATGGAAAAACAGTGATAATATCCCTAGCGTTTGGGTTGAAACTATTAATACTCGACGCTTCATGTATCAGCTTTCTCCACAGTCATGGAAAATGGCTGTGGGAATATTTGAAAGAATGGAGATGATGAGGATTTTTGGGATATTTCCGATGAAGGTCAATCCGTATGAAGGTTTTGACTTTCAATTTGATACATTGAAATCTCTGATAGATATGGGGTATGCAATACAATTTGTTCCCACGTTGCGAGAAACGTTCTGTTTCGTTTCTGCATTACTATCTCTAAACAATGGAAAAATATTCTTCCGGATGAGACGAACGGATATAATAATGAATTACATTGAAACGATAAAAAGCAGTGGCATGACAACAACGAAACAACAGATTCAAGTAAAAAGCAAGAATGAACTCGATAAGGTGCAATACCTTACCGAAGTTCTTCCCGAAATTCCCACGAATACTATTCTTTATAAGAAGTTGACCGGACTTGGTGCTACCTATGGAGAAATCACAGCAAAACGTAACTCGATTATCATTGAGCCGAATGTTCCTGTTATAATTGGTAAGTGCAATGACCTAAACATAAAGATGATAATCTGTTCGGAGTATATGAAGGTGTATATACTGACGATATCATAAAATATTTGGAGAAGAGTAAGAATAAGTATTATAAGATACTTACTACTCCCTGAAAGTTTTCAGAAAGTAAAGGACGCATTTGAAGAACTGGAAATGAGTGCGCATTGTTCTTGTTTTCTTCTGTTTGATGAATGTCATAAGCTAGTGAAGGATGCGGATTACCGGAATAACATAACACTACCGATAGATGATTTCTTTAAATTTGACCAAAAAGCATTGGTCTCTGCCACACCAATAGAATTGAATGACCCTCGATTTAAGGAGCAGAATTTTAAAAATGATAGAAATACAGCCGACCTTCGATTATAAAAAAGGAACTTTGGCTGCATCATACGAATAATACACTGCAAGCATTAAAAACTGTATTATCCAAAAACTAGACAATGAGGAAAGCTGCGCCACTTCCCATTTGTGTGTTTATCAATTCAACCGATATTATATATTCATTGATGAAGCAACTAGACCTGTTGGAAGATTTCGCTGTTGTTTTTTGTGCTCCAAAAAAGTGTTGATAAACTAAAAAAAGAATAGATTCTGTAATGTTTATGAAGAGTGGAACAAGGATAAAATGAAGCGGTACAACTTTTTCACAAGCCGCTTTTTTCAATGCTGTGGATATGGAGTTGGAAGAGCAACCTCATGTTATAATGCTGACCGATGTCTATTTTTGCGGAACATACTATGATAGACCCATATACAGACGCAATTCAGATAGTAGGACGATTCAGAAATGGAGTTTCGTCAATTACCTATATAAGTAATACCAAAAAAGGATTGCCCCAAAGAAGCAAAAGGAAATAAAAGGTTATCTTATTTGCAGTAAGGAGATATACCGAACGATGAAGAACTTTTATGATTGTGCAACAGACAGGGCTTCCGTGATGCTTATCGTGCTGCATTGGAAAGTCTTCCCTTTCAATAGGATGCTTGATAGGAACGGGAGAGAGAATTGGTTTTGCAATAGACAACTACATGGATGAGAATTGATGAAAAATTATTTCTATGATGAAAATTCTCGATATAAAGCATACGATAACTATGACTCTTTTTTATTGTTTATCATGCGGGCGACTATTGTCCGTTGGGTGATAGCGAGCGGTTAAAGAGGGAAAAATAAATCTCAATCCATTAAAGACAAGCGTAAAGAGATAGTCCGCCAGTTGGAGATGTTGGGAGATTGTGTTACTGAAATGGAACTGGAATACAAGCGGGATTTAATTGCGGCTGATTCATTTATTGTTGAAGCTTATGATACGGTAGGTAAGGAAGTGATTGAAAAACTCAAATATTCCAAGAAGAAAATCACGGAAGCCATGATACAGAAGCAATACAGTGAGAAGGCAACCGGAACGGAGGTAATCCGCTTAATAAAGAATTCATTTACTGTTGGTCAAAAATACACTCGTAAATATACCAAAGAAGAAATAAAGAGAATTTATGCTCTATTGAATATACATCCCCCTAAAGCTATAACAAGTAAGACTATAAGCGATTTTTTTATGGTGTCCGAATGTAAAGTCAAAGGTGAAAGATGTTATTTTGTTGATTGAGGAAATTTATAATGTGAAGGACATTTTTACTGGAAAAAAATACTTTTATATACCCTGTTCGAAAAATGTCCCTTACTTTGGAATAATAGACTAAAAGAATAACTTAGTAGCAAAAAGGAGATTTACTCATCACGGAGCGAATCTCCTTTTTTGTAAAGATTGATTTTTACATGATAAGAGTAACCTTTTGGTGGTATGGGGACGAGGTTTTTCCACGATATTTACCTTTAAGACTTTAGCTAAATACTTCCAAGTACAAACAGTTCCTTCCGGTATTTTTCGTTTTTTTAGTGCTGCTGCTAAAAATGGTAATGCGCTATAATGGTCGATGATTTTTCCTACTATTTTTTTATTATATGGTGGTATTGTAATGCTTTGTGATGCGAAAAAATCAGCCATTGGTATATATACCTTTGTATAAACTTCGTCATCATCCTTTCCTTTTGACAATATCTATTTTGAATAAATGTGTGTTTGTAAGTGTGTATCCGTTTTGTTCTTCTTTTATCAGTTTCTTGTCGATACACTGATTGAGATAAGAGTCTAAGGTCGGGCGGGATATATTTAGTTTCTTGCAGATTTCACTTTTGTTGTATCCTGTGTAATTGGTGTTGTTTAGGCAGATACATTTTAATAAGATGAGGAAAAACTTTGAGTTTGTTAGGAATGTTTTCTTCCAATAAATCCAAGTCAATTCCTAATCCAGTCAATTTGCGGTTTGTATAGATAATACGTACAGGTATTGAACACGCCTTTGTTACCAATGTTCTGTTGTGTATCTTTCCGTAGTAACCCTTTTCTTTATTAGTTTCTCGATATGCTTGGATATATATTCGGTCTTGCTTATTCCTGTCAATTGGGATAGCGTTTCAAGCTTTTACGTGTGAAATATAAGTGTTGTAATCTGATTTCGCTAATAAACAAAAAATAAGTATATGCTTCATTTGTTGTAAGCCCTATGGCTAGGCTTGCCGGTATTATTCTGTATCCCATAGTTGGCAAATGGTTGTCCGTTGATAAAATAAATAATCTTCTTTTTTTTAATAATCTGTTGAAATTGGAAGTTCCGAGACTTATTTTGGCTTCCTTTCTGTCTATATAAGTTTCATTGGTTAGTTGATTTACATACATGAAAAAAAATAAGATTTAGAATGTGCTTTTGACTTCTGAAAGAAGGCAATGCTTATTAGTTATTTTCCCAATGGTTAGTAGTATAGTCCACCCTGTTTTTTTACATGAGCGTGCCCCTGTTTTTTTACAAGTTGTTTTTTTCGGAGTATAAGGATATTTTTTCTGCAACTTTTGCCAGTTGCTTGTATAGCTCTGCATACTTCTTTTTTTTAAATAATCTCTGTCTATTTTGATTGTAACCTTGCGATTTACAATGTGTTCTGTTGTTTCATCTGTAAGGGTGGTACTTGTGTCAGGTACTATTGGGATTCTTGTCTCAATCATGGGATTTTAAATAAAATGTTTTTCTAATGTGGTTAATCTGTATTCTCTGTTTCTGATAGCCTTGTGTCTGTATCCATACACCGATATGGACTTTATTATCTCTGATTCCGTGTTTCAAGGCTAATTCACGTAACTCTTGATAGGTATATACTTCTGACATGGTAGGTAATATGAAGAAATTTTCATGACCACAAGCGGTAGGGCAGACGTCAAATTGCCCTACTTTTTATGGTTATGCTACAAAAAATGAAAAAGGTCGTCTAATACTAGTATATAGGCGACTGCAATAAAATCTATCAAACATGGCTTTATCTATGGGAAAGATTGTGAAAAAGGTAAATTACCGCATTGGTAGTAATTGGGAAATGGAGATAAAAAGCCCTCAATGCAATACGGTAATCCTTCCTTCATGGGATACACAAATTTACGAATAATTGGGGAAGCTAAAAAATGAATGATACTCATTTTTCAAACATTGGTTGTATGGTTATGCCACATTCTGTAATGGTCTAAAGTAGTTCCATTTGTGGAGAGTAGAAAGATATGCGTGCAATAAAGTATAGGTACTTATATATAATACCCCCTACCTATAAAAATAAGAGCTTAAATATATATCAGCTCATTTCTCCTATGATTTACAGAATTGAAAGTTACATGAACACGTGAAGAGTAGTTCTAACAACCCCCTCGAGGGTAGTTGGAAGAAAAGTGAAATATCTATTCTCCACGTAATCAATTTATAAATCATTTAAAATTTTATTCGTTATGAGAAATCTACAAATTATTGGCAATGTGCCACAGGTAAGAAGAGAAAAAGTAACTTTGGTGAATATGCAGAAGAAGCAACAATAATCGAAGAACAACCAAAAGTTAAAAAAGAAGAATCCTCATTTCTTGGAAGCTAATACACTAGAGGTAACAATGCAACATTTGAAAAGAAGATTGTATTACACCCGTATTCGCCAAAGATAATGAGCTTACAATTCCTCACCCTGCATTTATTGATACTGTTTATGATGCTGCAAATACGTTTTTCAGTGGTGAAAGCATTGATAAGCCCGATATTCGTGTAAGTCACATTATTAAAGGGAGAATACCAGAGGCAATACACAAACCTGCAAATCAACTTCTTGAAAGTGACAAGACTATCTACTACGAAAGATGTGCTTTTATTATTCAGATTCCTACGATTTACGAAACGGTGAACGGGAATAAGTTAATAATTAACTATTGGTGGTGTTCGTGCCATTATAATCACACTAATCTTTATTCAAAGAAAAGGAGCAGAGCGCTTTAAAGTATTTATAGGCTTTACTTGTAAAGTTTGCACAAACTTGTGTGTATCAACAGACGGTTTTCTTAGTTGCTTGGAAGTTACTAATACCAAAGATTTATATCGGGCAGTATTGGAAATGTTTCAGAGTTATCAACCTGCAAAACATCTACATTTGTTGCAAACACTTAGTAACTCATATCTCACAGAACATCAATTTTGCCAATTACTTGGTAGAATGAGACTTTATCAATCATTGCCACAAGGTTATCAGAAAGATATTCCTAAAATGCTTATCACTGATTCGCAAATAAATACAGTTGCAAAAGCATATATCAATGATAAGAACTTTGGGAGCTTGGGGAATGACATAAGTATGTGGAAATTGTATAATCTATTGACAGGAGCAAATAAGAGCAGTTATATAGATTCATTCTTGGATAGAGCGGTAAACGCAACCGAAATAGCAACGGGAATAAATGCCGCTTTGCATGGAGACACTAAATATAAGTGGTTTATTGATTGATTAAACAGGGGAATATTCAGTAATGGGTATTCTCCTATTTTATTAACTACGTAAAACAAAAGAATCATGTTTTATTATAGGATACTTGTTTGGCTCTTTTTGGGTGGTATTGTCTTTTATAACAGGTTGTGTTCCGTTAATCCTACTTATTCTTTTAGTTGGCTTATGGGATATTGAGGAAGCGAATAAACCTCGTTAGTGTTCAAAACTGGAATGTGTTCAAATAAATCTGTAAAGGTGGTTTGAACACATTCTTTCATGTTATCAATTTAATCAAAGAATAAAATGAAAACAGCCGTAATATACGCTCGTGTTTCGTCAAGTAATGACAGACAGGACACAAGCAGACAAATAGAGGATTTAAAGAAATATGCTATTTCACAGGATATAGAAATAGTAAACATATTCCAGGAGCATATTTCAGGTGCAAAGAAAATAGAGGAAAGACAGATTTTAGGAGAATGTTTGGAATACTGTAAACGTGAATCTGTGAATATCCTACTTTTGTCTGAATTGTCAAGACTAGGGAGAAGTACATTACAGGTTCTTCGCTCTTTGAGATATATTGCATGAATCGAAAGTATCGGTTTACATACAGAACCTGGGTTTATATACTTTGCAACCAAATGGGGAAGTTAATCCAATAGCGTCTATCATGGTGACAGTACTTGCAGAAATGGCAAATATCGAAAGAAGCAATATCAATACCGTTTGAATAGTGGTAGGGCAAATTATATTGCCAAAGGTGGTAAACTTGGCAGAAAAGACAGGTTCAACCAAAACGGATGATAAGAAAAAAGAAGAATATAAGGAAGTCATTGCTTTACTAAGAAAAGGTTATTCAATCAGAAATATAGCTAACTACAAAAGTATTGGTATTTCCACCGTTCAACGGATCAAAATCAGTTTATAAAGCCATAGGTA